>OKUL01000056.1_pt1 | contig 79804 bp, 76 predicted proteins | sample 1606631 | NCBI WGS metagenome assembly OKUL01 (sample SAMEA3882518, study PRJEB24775) | human gut metagenome | biome: human-associated habitat; feature: intestine environment; material: feces | place: Netherlands | collected 2009/2010 | reverse complement strand
TCAAAGACATCAAACGTTTGGGCTTCGGTTTTAGAAACTTTATCAACTTTAAGAATCGTGTCTTCATCACACTGAACATACATAAAAAAGGACCTACCCGGCCCTCTCTAGATGTTAGCTTTTCGTCACCCACTATAGTTGACAAAGAGACAGTATCTTATTTATATGCTTATTCAGCCTTAGTAATATCTTCACGCATCTCATCGACATTAAATTTAGCGAAGAGATACTGACGATCTTGAACTGGGAAACGTTGATCGAGTTGGTCAACTGGACCGACTTCAACTATACCATTGTCAATAATAAAGTCCATGACATGCCCACCAAATGATAAATCATCTGATATAAAATGTAAATGATAGCCAGCCACGCTCACACCGTGGAACATTTCTGGTGTCCAAATCCCAACGATGGTACCTGAAATATTATCAGATTCATACTCTGGTTGATGAGTCGCAACTTCAGCAAATTTTGTATCAGGAGTAGACTTAGGTATCATGCGGACATGCATGTGCTTAAAATGCCCTTTAATCTTGATGGAACGGAAGAGATTAACCCCATCATAGTAAGATTCAATACGATCCTCAAGTTCTTTATCAGTCATTTCAAAACGTTGACGGAAGATAACTTCAGCTTGGTGAGGTACGACTGCTGCATAGGGAACTTTTTCATCTGGAGAAACTTCTACCACTTCGACTTTACCTTCAGAGCCTTTAGCTTGATAGGCTTTACCGTCAAGAACAATCAACTCACCATCGATAGAATCTAATGTTCCGAGACCCAAGTCTCCATGCTCTAACAACTCTCCAACGGTTAAAGTACCTCCATAAAGCCCAGCCATCAAGGCTCCCAAAGTATTATATTGAAATAATTTTATGGCTTCAGACATGTCTACACCCTCTTTTTAGTAAAATTCATCTGGCAAAATAGTTTCGCCGAGTTTAATGTTATCTTTATAGTCAATTGGAACATCAATAAGGACTGGTCCATCTACAGCCTGAGTCAAAGCCTCTTGAAGCAAGCTAGCAAACGCTGCTTTACTTGTTGCACGATAACCTTTGGCTCCAAAGCTCTCAGCATATTTTACAAAATCTACAGGACCAAAGTCAACCCCAGATGAACGACCGTACTTCATTTCTTCCTGGAATTCCACCATATTGTAATGACCATCGTTCCAGATAATATGGACAATTGGCAATTTCAAACGAACTGCTGTTTCCAATTCTTGTGCTGAGAAGAGGAAACCACCATCACCAGAAACAGAAATCACTTTTGTCTTAGGACGAACCAAAGCTGCAGAGATAGCCCATGGAAGAGCAACACCTAGCGTTTGCATCCCATTTGAGAAAAGCAAATGACGTGGTTCATACGATTTGAAATAACGTGCCATCCAAATATAGTGACTACCAACATCAACCGTAACAGTCATATCATCATCTGTTTGTTCTTGCAAAACTTCGATTAAATCTAGCGGATGCACCGTACCTTCATCAGGCTGACGGTCAAACTTAACATCCTCAACAACATTGTTTTTCAAACCTTTAAGATATTCAACCGAACCTTCAGGCAATTTATAACCTTGAATAGCGGGCAAAAGCAAGTTTAAGCTCGCTTCTACATTACCAATCAATTCACGTTCCGGTTGGAAGTAAGTGTCCACCTCGGCCGGCTCAACATCAATAACGATGATACGTGCTGAAATTTCAGCATTCCAGTTACGTGCTTCATATTCGATTGGGTCATAACCAATGGCAATAACTAAGTCGGATTTTTTAAGCAACATGTCTCCGGGTTGGTTACGGAAAAGACCTACACGACCAAAGAAAGTATCTTCTTCAAGGTCACGTGACACGATACCGGCACCTTGGAAAGTTTCAACAACTGGCAATTTAACATGCTTCAAAATTTGGCGAATAGAGTAAGTTACGGCTTCTGATGAGGCACCATTTCCCAAAAGAAAGACTGGCAACACTGCATTTTTAATGGCTTGTGCGAGATAGTTAATATCAGAAACAGATGCTGAACCAAGTTTTGGATCTGTCATAGGCTTAATAGCCTTAACACTGACCGGAGCATCCGTCACGTCTTGAGGAATTGAAATGAAGCTTGCACCTGGTTTCCCTGACTTAGCGTGACGATAGGCATTAGCAACCGTTTCAGAAAGGGTGTTAGCATCATGTACTTCAGCAGCATATTTGGTAATTGGCTCAAGCATAGCAACGTTATTCATTGATTGGTGGGCACGTTTCAAGAGATCTGCACGCTTAACCTGACCACCAATAGCAAGAACAGGGTCTCCTTCATCCGTCGCTGTTACCAAACCAGTAGCCAAATTGGAGACACCTGGACCAGATGTTACCAATACTACACCTGGTTTCCCAGTAATACGTCCAACACCTTGAGCCATAAAAGCAGCATTTTGCTCATGACGGGCAACAATCAATTCAGGTCCCTTATCTTCCAAGGTATCAAAAACCCTATCGATTTTTGCGCCTGGAATCCCAAAGACATACTCAACATCATGGTTGATCAAACTATCAACCACTAAATCTGCACCATACAATTGCTTTTCTTCTGACATGAACACAGTCCTTCTAGCCCTAAAATGGTAGAGCCAACTTTCCTTTCAAGTATAAGTCACAAAGTGTCAAAGTCTGCTCGTTTTTTCACAAACTTTCATCAATTCACAATTCTGTTATCATTATAGCACAGTTTTCAGACAATCTTGTGAAAAAAGGCAGACTAGGTGACTAAAAAAGACAAACACTCAAAATAGCGTTTGTCTACTTTATAAATTAACTATCTCATTTGCTTGTTTTCTGATTTATAAATATTACTTATCAATGCTTAGTTTTTTGAGGTTTACAAACACACAATAACACAGAAGAATAAACAGAGCAAAAACAGCAAGACTTCTGAAAACTAAAACAAGATGACTACTTAAAAAGGCAAAACTTCCTATTACTAAAACAGCAATGCCTGAAAATACAGAATGTAAGGTCTCCGAGTAAATATATAGTTTCTGTAATTCTTTCATGTTAAGTGACAACTGAAAATAATTGGTTTCGATTATCCCCATCATTGTCTGACCTATCGCTAGAAAAACATAACTCATTAGTACTGTATAAATGTTCGAAGATGTACTAAATAAAAGTAGATATAGAACATAAAATGAAAGACCTAAGGCGAAAGCTTTCATATGAGAACTTATTTGTTTCACGAAGCTAAGAAGGAAGCTCATTACTAAGAATGAAACTGCTAAAAATGATAAGGAAAAGGAATACATAGAATCACTAATACCGAGATACTTTGTTAAATAAACAACTTCATAAGTATCATAAACAACTCCAATTGATCCCACAATAACTCCAGATAATAGAACTAATGCAATTTTTTTGGATCTCAGAATGTTAAATAATGTAATGTTTAAATTTTGTTTTTTTCTTTCTTCTTTCAAATTTAAAGTCGAAATATTTGGTAAAAATAAAAGACTAGTAGCTCCCACTATCAAAAGAAGAGCATAAACTGCAAACAATAAAAAGTGACTTTTATTAATAAATAAACCAACAAACAACGGTGCTAAAAAATAAGATACTGAACCAATGCTTGTATACCTAGCGTTAAACTTAATCAATGAATCCTTGTCTATAATAATTGGTACACAACTATATAATAAACTGGAAAACAATACATTGACAACCTCAATTATGAATACAACTAATAGGACAATTATATGGTTTAATCCAAAACCTAGTAAGAAAAGTAAGATTGCCTTTGTAATTTCTAACAGAATAAGCAGGTATTTTCTGCTCAGTTTACTATTTGAGATATTAATCCTATTTGTAACTATTGCAGCTAAACACTTTACCACCCAAAAATACATAACTAATTGCACAGAAATTCTAGACAATAGAATGTTGATCAAGATAGTATAACCATACTCTGAGATTAACGATGAGAAACGATTAAAATAAATACTCAATGCTGCATATTTTTTTATTTTCAATATTTCCTATATCCTCCTTAATTTTGATTTAACAAATTGAATCATTTGGTAAAAAATGTGAGCATTATCACTTCCAACCATCGGATTGTACTCAACTATATCACAAAAATATACCTTATCAGAACATAAAATTTTGGAAATTATTCCAAGAAAATCGTTCATTTGAAATCCTCCAATAATAGGATATGATACTGAATCAAAAACAGATGGATCCAAAACATCAATGTCTATTGATAAGTAAATATCTTTTGACTCATCAATATAACTATCTAACTTTTTCAAAACTCTACTCTTATTTAACCAATACTCCTCCATTGAGAGGATGATTATTTTATTATCAAATGAACTAGGAAACTCAAAATTCCTTTCCCCAATGATAATTATTTTTTCAAAAATATCGGTTAAAAAACTTAAAAAATTCCAATTTTTTACAACACTTTCAAAGTCTTTGAAGTAATCTAAATGAGCATCTAAAACAATTAAATATGCTCCCTCTCGAACAGTGGCCTTTGCTAATAGATAAGTAACTGAATGATCTCCTCCTAAAGCAATCTGAACTTTAGATTCAGCAATAGTTCGACTTAGACTTTCTAAATCAATAGAAAATAAATCTTGATTACCTAAATTAATTGTAATTATATCAGAATCTTTCCTATCATATAACATCGCTTCTTGATAATATTTTGTGGGAGCAAATCTCGCTCCTGGAATTCTACTTCCACCATCATAAATAATAGATAATATTTTCATAAACTCATTGACTTTGGCTTAATCCCAGTTAAATTATATGCTAACTTGCACTCCTGTATATCGGGACTCCCAATAGAACCTCCGAAAAACTGAGCTCGACTTCTACACCCACCTTGACAAACATAATTTGCAGGGCATTCATTATAATACTTACATCGTACATTTCGAATATGATTGAAGAACTTCGAATTAATCCAAATATCATTTAAAGTCTTTTCATTAATGTTACCTCCACAAAATTTAGTGGAGGATAATGTCGGACAAAATCCAACATCACCTGACGAATTTATAAACACATAAGAATTGCCAGCACCACAATAAAATGATTCAAATGTGGATTCGGATATATTATTACAATTTGCTTGAATATTGGGAATACACAAAATAGCATTATTGAATTCTTCATCACTAATTGATAGTCGATTATTCCTTTCAAAAGGTAAAAACCTATCAAAAGTATATTTCACATCTAATCGATCAAACAACTCCAAAAAATACTTCACTCCACTAATATTCTTGTTATTCAAAACAACATTAACAGTAACAGGTACTCCTAAACTCCTAAAATATTCAATATTCTTAATTGTTCTCTTAAATGTACCTCTTCCTCTAATTGAATCATGTATTGTTTCATTCCAACCATCTAAACTAACTTTTAGTCTTATACCATCATATCTTTGAATCAATATTTTAAAATCTTCAGGAATATATACAGCATTTGTAAAAATTGTTGTACACATTCCCTCTTTTAATACTTCCTCGATAATTTCACTTAATCCCTGTAATAATAATGGTTCGCCTCCAGTGAAATCAACATCCATTACTCCTAGCTGCTTAGCTTCATATACTATACTTGAAATTTTCTTTCTATCGAGCTCCTTTGAATAATCAGGTAAATAACAATGCATACATCTTAGGTTACATTTGTTCGTGACCTCAATCTGTATCACTTTTAATGGTATTTTCGTTGAAAATTCAACAATTTTAGTGTTGGTCTTAGAGAGTGATATTTCATTGTTATTTAGAAAATCTATAACATTTTTTATTACCTGACTCTTTGAATCAGAAAACTTTTTCAATGAAAATTGGTACATAAATTTTAAAGCTAAAAATGTAGCTAAATTTAATGAAAATAGTTTATTATTCCTATTATTCCTGAGTATTCCTTGCTTATTGTACCAATTAAAAAAAATCGAGTAAACATTGCTCGTCATATTAATTCCCTGCAATCTTCCAAAAATATTAATATAAAAACCAAAGGATTAGAGATAGACTCTAATCCTACAATCAGTTCTATTAGACAGACGGTGGGCAACGACCTTTGAGTCCATCAATCAACTCTGTAGCAACAGAAGGTTTAATTTCCATAATGTCAATAGATAGACCGCTAGAAACAACTTCTTCTTCTGCTAATTCAATTTGTGCAATAGCATCACTAACTTGCATCGTAATATCCTCCATTATTTATTTAAGAATCAATAAGTACCCATAACAAATCATAGAAATCATTCTTTATCTATAAAATTTAGCTGAAAATGCTTTGAAATTGTCTTATTAAACTGATTTGCAATAATAAAGTATATGTTATCTGTTCGTATATATGATATTTTTTTATAAACATCTTCACAAACTCTCTTGTAAAGATTCCAAAATTGATTTGCTTGTGAACTTGTATAAGATAAGGGTATACTTCCCCATCTAAAATCTAAATAATATATATACCATTTTTCATATTCTTTAAACTCTGTAGTGCCATCGGCAGTCTTTGTTCGATAATACTCTGATAAAGTGTTTTTAAAATTGTTTTGATACTCAATCTCATATTTCAGCCTTTCCTCTGAAACATGCAAAGACGGACTAAAAACTGGCACCCCAGTTTTAATATATCGTAAAACTACATCCTCTATATCCTTGTACCTCTGCCCCTCACCAAGGTTCAGTTGAAATGTCGGACAAGGAGTAAAAGAAACAATATAGAAGTTCTGAATTTTCTTAATATGAAAAGGATATAATTCACAAGTTAATGGCTTGTTCAAGCCTAAATCATTTATCGTACAACCCAATTCAGAATGAAACAAGCACTTTTTACCACAACTCAACAATGAAACACTATCATCACTAACAATAAAATCTTTAAGATACGTGCGTTTTAGAAAACTTGCTGTCTTTGCATCAAGTAATAAAGAATTATTCACATGACAACAAGATCCTCTACACTTTTCACAATTATAAGAGATAATATCATCTAGAAACGTATAATGAATGATATCTTCTGAAATCTGTTCAGGAAATTTAATAATTCTCATATCAATAATATATCATTTAATTTTGACACTGATAATTTATACCATATACACAAATCCAACTACATTTTTAACACTCCAGATAAATGATTTTCAAATTTTATAGCTAAATTCTCACTATTAGCCAGCTTCATTGCAGTAATACACTTCTTCATTTCTAGAATAGCTTTATTGCTCCTATTCTTCTTTAATTCATATAAATTTTTTGAATAATGAAACACTAATTTCTCGTAAATCTCAGTTTCCGTAAAACAACTATGATTTAACTGTTTTTCAAAATACAACGCATCAATATACTCATCTCTTTCAATACTTATGATATAACAATTTAATAGCATTGTTGAGTGTAACCTTCGGTAGTTTGGTAAATCCTTGTAAAATTCTGAACGTTTACACATTTCTCTTGATAAAAGCATCATTGTTTGATGATTCAATACATCTACAGTATTCGCAAATAACAGTAGTTCGTAACAACCCCAATATTCTACAGAGAATAGGTAGTCTGATAAATATTGGATATCAGATTCATCATAGTAACTTTTGTCTGATAAGTCCTGTAAACGAATTTTTATTAAAATAGTATTTAGAGTATAAAAAGTCTCACGCTTTTCGATTTTTTCTACTTGAGAGATTAATAACTTTTCCATACCTGACACGTTCCTTGCTGAAACAAATAAACTAATCTTTTCTAAGATTTCATTAAACTCATCTCTCTGAAAGTCGTTTGCTGCATACATAAACTCATCAATAGGCATATTTATCGCATTTAAAGCTGACATAAACTTACTAATTGTCAAATCTGTATTTTCACGTTCAAAGCGGGAAATATGAGATACTGATACGCCTAACTTTGCGATATCTTTTAAGACTAATCCCCTAGACTCTCTAAATTTCTTAAATAATTTTCCATAATCTTTCATAAAAAGCACCTCTTTTGCATATACGAGAATTTCCCAGATAAACTTAAAAGTATTATATCATATAGTGAGATAGGAGGTTAATTTCTATGAATAAAGAAAGTTTTTTAGCTATCTTACTTCTAATTTTTGAAAGCATTATTGTAATTGCTGTTGGCTAAACAAATAGAAAATAAAGACACCACAAAAGTTAGACTTTCGATGTCTAACTTTTGTGGTGTAGTTAAGGTATGATGTTGTTCTCTAATAAGGGTATAATATAAAAAAGACTCTATGATTTCTGTAGTAGGTAAAACCACTATAGAGATTATAGAGCTTTTTGAGTGTATACAAAAACTAGTTCTTTATTGGAACAAAGTCAACAACTAATCTAGTATTGGTTGCAGCGGCAATTTCTTCCAATGTTTTATATGTTGGATTAGTGGTGCCATTCTCTATACGTCACTTTGAGAAGGTAAATTTTAAAATCCTCTTTATCATAACTTTTTACTAAAATAGCCAGAACATCACATTCTACTATCATTCTTATTTCTCATCTTCGTCCATTGAAAGCACAGACAAGAAGGCTTCTTGTGGTACCTCCACCGAACCAATGGCTTTCATACGTTTCTTACCAGCTTTTTGTTTTTCGAGGAGTTTACGTTTACGTGAAACGTCACCACCGTAACATTTAGCCAAGACGTTTTTACGAAGAGCTTTGATATCTGTACGGGCAACAATTTTTTGACCAATAGCCGCTTGGATAGGAACTTCAAATTGTTGACGTGGAATAATTTTCTTAAGTTTATCAACGATAAGTTTTCCACGTTCGTAGGCAAATTCTCTATGGACAATAAAGCTAAGGGCATCGACCTTATCACCATTAAGGAGAATATCCATTTTCACCAATTGTGAACGACGGTACTCTGACAATTCATAGTCAAAACTTGCATAACCACGAGTTGATGACTTCAATTTATCAAAGAAGTCAAAGACGATTTCAGCAAGTGGAATTTGATAGATAACGTTAACACGATTATCATCAATATATTCCATGGTTTCAAAATCACCACGTTTACGTTGCGCCAACTCCATAACAGCACCAACATACTCTTGAGGAACCATAATTTGAGCTTTGACATAAGGCTCTTCAATGGCATCAATACGTGTAGGATCTGGAAATTCAGATGGGTTGGACACTTCAAGCATTTCACCGTCAGTAGTGTTAACATGGTAAACTACTGATGGTGCAGTCATGATGAGATCGATGTTAAACTCACGTTCCAAACGCTCTTGGATAACATCCATGTGAAGAAGGCCCAAGAAACCACAACGGAAACCAAAACCAAGGGCTTGAGACGTTTCAGGCTCAAATTGAAGACTGGCATCATTCAATTGGAGCTTTTCAAGAGCCTCACGCAAGTCGTTATATTTATTTGACTCAATTGGATAAAGACCAGCAAAGACCATTGGGTTCATTTGCTTATAACCATGAAGTGGTTCTGCGGCTGGATTATCCGCAAGTGTCACTGTATCACCGACACGAGTATCCGCAACTGTCTTAATTGAAGCTGCTACATAACCAACATCTCCAGTCGCAAGGTAGTCACGGCCAACAGCTTTAGGAGTGAAAATACCAACCTCAGTAACGTCAAAGGTCTTGCCATTAGACATCATTTGAATCTTATCGCCCGTTTTAACCATTCCGTTAACCACACGCACTTGGAGTATGACGCCACGATACGCATCATAAACAGAGTCAAAGATAAGGGCTTGGAGAGGTGCTTCCACATCACCTTGGGGCGCAGGAACTTTCTCAACAATTTGTTCGAGAATCTCTTCGATACCAATGCCAGCCTTAGCTGATGCAAGCACAGCTTCCGAGGCATCTAATCCGATAACATCTTCAATCTCTGTACGTACACGCTCAGGATCTGCCGCTGGAAGGTCGATTTTATTGATAACTGGTAAGATTTCCAAGTCATTATCAAGTGCCAAGTAAACATTGGCAAGTGTTTGTGCTTCAATCCCTTGAGCTGCATCTACCACCAAGATAGCACCCTCACAGGCGGCAAGGGAACGTGACACCTCATAAGTAAAGTCCACATGTCCCGGTGTGTCGATAAGGTGGAAAATATAAGTCTCGCCGTCTTTAGCTTTGTAGTTAAGCTCAATGGCATTCAGTTTGATAGTGATACCACGTTCGCGCTCAAGATCCATACTATCAAGGAGTTGTGCCTGCATCTCACGACTTGATACAGTCTCAGTCTTTTCCAAGATACGGTCAGCAAGCGTTGATTTACCATGGTCAATATGAGCAATAATCGAGAAGTTGCGAATCTTCTCCTGTCTTTGTTTTAATTCTTCAATATTTGGCATTTTATTCTTTCCTAATTCTTACTTGTGATTGTTAAAAAACGAACCGTCACCTCCTATTATACAAAAAAGACAGGCATTTGCCTATCTCTAATATCTGCTTTATGACTGCATTTAGTCCTTCTTATTTCTTAAAATTATCATTGTAGTGCTTATTAATAATAGCTGAACGCTTGTTCTCTATTGAACTACTTGAAAATGGAGCTAAACCAAAGGCTAGTACAATAATTCCCAATAGAATAAGACTAAAAAATGGGTGCTCAGCAATATAGTGTAAGATGTCTGATATGGGAATCCACCTTTAAAAACATAATTATTTATAACTATATTATCAGAAACATTATGTTTTATCAAGCAAAAAAAGAGAGCCATTCGCTCTCCCTTTTAACCTTAATGGAATTGCATACCACCATCAACGATGATTGTTTGACCTGTGATGTAGTTTGAGTCAGGTCCAGCTAGGAAGCTAACTGCTGCTGCAACATCTTCAGGTTCTGACAAACGTTTGAGGGTAATATCTTTAGCAAAAGTTTGCATACCCCACTCATCATCTTTACCAGCATTTTACCAACTTCGTGGGCAATGTCAAACATCATTGGAGTCTTAACGATACCTGGTGCATAAGCATTTACAGTTATACCTGAATCAGCTAAGTCACGCGCCAAAGTTTGAGTAATACCACGAACTACGAATTTAGTTCCACCATATACAGTTAAGTTAGAGTTCCCTACGACACCTGCTTGTAAAGTTGCATTGATAATTTTACCACCATGACCAAGTGATTTAAATTGTGCTTGGGCAGCTTGTGCACCTCAGATAACTCCACCAATATTAATGTTAAATGTACGTTGAAACTGTTCTTCAGTAATAGTGTCAAGGGATTTTGTTGGTGCCACACCAGCATTATTAACAACAACATTCAAGTCGCCAAAGTGATCAACTACTTTTTGGAAAGCTGCTGCTACCTCAGCTTGTTTAGACACATCTGCTACAACGGAAAATGCCTTGTCTTCTGACAACTCAACAACTGCTTTTTCAGCAGTTTCAGCGTCATAGTCCAATACCCCGACTTTAAAACCATCTTCAACCAAGCGTTTTGAAATCGCAAAACCAATACCTTGACCTGCACCTGTAACAATAGCAACTTTTGACATACGAAATCCTCCTCTACCAATTGTAGTCACAAGCTTAACCACAAGCCCTATCTCAATTGGAATATGCTAAGTTAATCAAGTTCTGGCAAAGTCATTTTCATAGGCTTTTTCTTAACTCATTTAGAATCTTACCACTTTATGAAAGCGTTGTTAATAATTTGTCATGCTTTTTGAAAGCAAATAAGATCACCACTAGTGACCTTATGTGTATTATTTTTCAAACTTAAACCCTAGTGCTTCCATATCACCTAGGCCACCTAAGGTGGTAACCTTAGTATATCCTCGTTCTTTCAGTACTCCTGCAGCAAATTCAGCACGAGATCCCATTTTACAATAGAGGTAAATGGAGGCGTCTTTTTTAGCTGGAATGTCAGCTGTGAAAAACTGCGTGTGAGGTATTAATAAAGCATCCTTAACATGACCTTCTGCGTACTCTTCTGGAGTCCTGACATCAATTAATAGTCCATCCTGAGCTAATTCTGATTGAATCTGTGCTATATCCATCCTACTCACCAAACCAAATCTTAATTTCTCGAGCCGCAGATTCTTCTGAATCAGAGCCATGAACGATATTTGGAATCATGTCACCATCTGGTGCTGTTGCAAAGTCTCCACGAATCGTTCCAGGAGCAGCATCCCCAGGATTAGTTGCTCCCATCATATCACGCCATGACTTAATAACTCCTGGGCCGGACATAATACCAATAACTGCTGGACCACTCATCATGAATTCAGAAATACTAGGGAAAAAAGGTTTATCAGCCAATTGGGCATAATGTTCTTTAAGACGTTCTTCGTCAAGCATCAGCATCTCCATACGCTCAATAACGAAGCCACGTCGCTCAATTCGATCAAGCACTTGACCAATTAGATGACGTTTAACAGCATCTGGTTTAATAATAAAGAATGTTTTTTGCATATTCCCAACCTTCATCGTTTTCTTTCCATTTTATCATAAGAAGTATCATTTTGCAGAGCTAAACCTTGTATAGTCTAAAACTATATACACAGCAAGAAATTAACTATTTTTCATTAGTTCCCATAAGAAATAATATAGATGTAAATAGACATTTCGAGGTAAATTTAATGACAAAATCTAAATTCCAATTAGTCGGTTCTCTTCTTCGTCCTGCGGATCTCCGTAAATACAAGGACGAAATCGAGCATCGTGACGACATCCAGTATCCTTTCTATGATGCCCTTCCTGGTTATCAAGAAACTGAAACTGCATCTATTAAGTGAATGTGGCTGACCAAAAAGCTAACGGAATTGACATCCTTACCGATGGGGAGTTTGGACGTTCTATGTGGCACTTGGACTTTGTCTGGGGACTCAAAGGTATTGAACGCTACATTGCTGAGCATGGTTATACTTTTAAAGACCATGATGGTGGTCAATATGAAACACGTAAAGATATCGGTATTCGTGTCACTGAGCCTCTCTCAGGTAAAAACCACCACTACCTAGATATTTACAAATTGGTTAAGGCTGAAGCTGGTGATGAAGATACCAAACAAACTATCTGGGGACCTGCTCATGCCTACACTGAACTTGCTATCTTTGATCGATTGGCTGTTCCTGGACAAGTCTATGAAACAAACGAAGAACTCAAAAAAGGTTTGATTAATGCCTATAAAGAATTCTTGGATGAATACAAGGCTGTTGGTGGTAAAATCGTTCAATTTGACGACTGCCTCTGGGAACTTTTTGACCCATCAAACCCTACAAGTTTCTACTCAGACGGCAATGGTGATTTGGCAGAATTGGCCGATGAATTTGTTGCTATCAATAATGAGGTTGTTGACTATACTCACGAACTTGGTTTAACGGTTTGGACACACAACTGTCGTGGTAATTATGAAATCCGTTCTGCTGCTGAAGGAACTTACGAAGACATCGCTAAGAAATTCTTGGCAGAGCAACACTATGACCGCTTCTTCCTTGAATGGGATAGCGATACAGCTGGTGATATCAAAGCTCTGGAAGCCCTTAAAGACAGTAAAGCTGAAGTTGTATTTGGGCTATTGTCTTCTTAAACGACTGACCTAGATGACGAAGAACGTGTTCTCGATTTGCTTGAAAAAGCGAGTCAAATCCTTCCAAAAAAACGTCTCTTCCTCTCTCACCAATGTGGTTTCGCCTCATGTGACTCAGGTAATGAGCTGGCAACACCTCAACAATGGGCTAAAATCAAACAAGGTCAAGAAATCGCTAAGAAATTCTTTGGCTAATCGATATTTCTATTCGCTCCTCTCTAAAACGAAAAGCCTTCACTCTTGTGAGGGCTTTTTATGTTAGCATCAAGCATCTATAAAAGTTTGCAAATCCTTAAGAGATCTTTCTGCGATTTTTTCATAACGCTCTTTCTTGTCACGAATACGTGGGCCTTCTAATTCTTTGATAATACCAAAGTTAACATTCATTGGTTGGAAATGTTTGCTTTCAGCATGTGTCACATAATATGGAAGGCTACCGATTGCTGTTGTATGAGGGAAAATAACTTCATCTTCACCCTTAAAAAGACGGGCTGCATTGATTCCAGCAACCAAACCTGAGGCAGCTGATTCAACATAACCTTCAACACCAGTCATTTGTCCAGCAAAGAACAGATTAGGGTTTGATTTTGATTGGAAGGTCTGTTTAAGCAAGTTTGGCGAATCCATGTAAGAGTTACGGTGCATTACCCCATAACGAACAAATTCTGCATTTTCAAGACCTGGAATCATTTGGAAGACACGTTTTTGCTCTCCCCATTTGAGGTGGGTTTGGAAACCAACGATATTGTAGAGGCTACCAGCCGCATTGTCCTGACGAAGCTGAACAACCGCATAAGGTGTCTTGAAGTCACCATCACGTGGACCCATATAATCTTCAGGATACTCCAAACCAACTGGTTTCATAGGACCGTAGAGCATTGTTTTAATACCACGTTTAGCCATAACCTCGATAGGCATACACCCTTCGAAATACTTTTCTTTTTCAAAAGAATTCAAAGGAGCTTCTTCAGCTGTAGTCAAGGCCTCATAGAAGGCCATGAACTCTTCCTTGGTCATTGGACAGTTTAGATAAGCTGCTTCACCCTTATCATAGCGTGACTTAAGGTAAACCTTGTTCATGTCGATAGTTGCTTTATCAACGATTGGTGCAGCGGCATCATAGAAATAGAACCCGTCTCCACCGTTAAGCTCATGAATCTTTTCAGCTAAAGCATCAGAAGTTAGGGGACCTGAAGCAATAACTGTAATAGCATCATCAGGAATTTCTGTGATTTCTTTACGGATAACTTCAATTAAGGGATGACTTTCAATTTCAGCTGTCACTGCTTCTGCATAGCCTTCACGGTCCACCGCCATGGCACCACCTGCTGGCACACGGTGAGCTTCTCCATTACGCATAATGATAGAGTCCAAACGACGCATTTCTTCTTTTAGAAGCCCTACAGCATTGGTCAAGCTATCTCCACGGAAAGAGTTAGAGCAAACCAATTCTGCAAAATTTGTTGTCTTATGCTGTGGTGTTGCTTTGACCCCACGCATTTCATAAAGTTTTACTGGAATACCACGTTTGGCAATCTGATAAGCCGCCTCGGATCCGGCCAAACCAGCTCCAATCACGTTAATATAATCTGCTTTTGATTGAGACATGACACTAATACCTCTTCGGAAACAAGATGAAATCCTGCTCCCACAAATCTTTCTTCATTTTTACTCTTAGTAGTATAGCAAAAAACTCCTCATCTGGCGACTAGGAGTCATCTGTATTTAAAAGGGGTAAAATGATAGTCACTTTAGCACCACCCGTGCCATTGTCATTTGCAAGAGAAAGACTACCATAGTGTAAACGAATAATATCATTGGCAATAGTCAGACCAAGGCCACTATGATTGCGACTATGTCTGCTTTTATCCTCTTGATAAAATAGCTGAGTAGCGTTTTCAAGAGATTCAAGGGAAAATCCAGGACCAGAATCAAGGCATATAAACTTGAATTCATCTTCTTCTACCCTAGCGGTCAGGAGCAACTGACTGCCACTGGGTGTATGCTCTACGGCATTTGAAACAATATTCATAATAGCTCGATTCAACAAGGACTTATCCCAATTGCCTATGCTTTCTTTCGCAATTTCCTTCTTGTCAAATACCACATTGATTTGTTTCGTTTGAGCTAATGACAAGGTTTGATCGTAAATGTCTTCAACAAATTCCTTAACTGGAACTTCTTCAAGCGTCAGGGTCTTCTTCAAACTCATTTTGTTGATTTCTGACAACTCTTTTACATAAGTATCAACCTGTGCAATACCTTTTTGAAAATGCTCTAACAAGTCCGTTTGATTTTCATCCAAGGACGTCATAGCTAAGAGTTCCGCATTTCCACGAGCAACTGTTAGGGGCGTCTTTAAGTCATGTGTCAGGGCAGAAATCTGATTTTGTTTATCTTGCTCTGCCTTCCAATTTTCCATCAAAGACTCACGAAGTGCTATACGCATATGATCCAAACCACTTAAAACCTGATTAAATTCCTTAATTGTAGACTGAGAAGTTTGAAAATCCAAATCTTGTTGGGAAATTTTTTCAGTAACCCTTAATATAGGTTTAAGTTGCTGACTCAATTTATTTGCATAATAAAAAGTTAAAATAATAAATATGATTAAGATAGATACAAACATTGAACCAATCATCATAAGATCAGCATTGGGAAAATGCTGGTTCATCCACTCATTACGGTACCGAGGTGATAGTTGATAATTGACAATGACTATGCCATCTGATCGTTCAAAAGACTGAAAATAGCCGTATTTCTCACCGTGAGCATTCTTGAATTGGTAATTTAGTAAGGATTCTTCTTGCAAGTTAACAGGCATGTTAGACTTTTTAAGCTTAAAATCTCTAGTTAAAAAGACATAACTCGTGCCATCAGGTAAAATCTCGGGATTAAAGACCTTAGAAGTTTCAATATCACTTCTCACAGCAGACAAATCACTCTCAACTTGATTTGCTGGAATCAAAACTCCAAAACGAAAAGACAAGCTGAACAAATACAAAATAAGAAGACTGCTGATTACAGAGAGAACTGTAAGACTGACGACATAAGATAACAAGATTGTTCTTAGAGAGTGTTCTCGTTTTTTTATTAGTGCCACTTGTAACCAATCCCCCAAACTGTTTCAATAGGATTTTGCCCAACTTCTTTAAGCTTTGCACGGATATTCTTGATATGTTCAGCCACTGCTGCCGGACTGCCTTTATCCTCATAGCCGTACAAATGCGTGTAGATTTGTTCTTTTGAAAAGACTTGGCCCTTATTTTCAGCTAAAAACTGGCAAATACCATATTCCGACTTTGTCAAATCTAACAACTGATTCTCAATATAAAGCTCTTGAGCAGACAAGTCAAACTGAAACTCCCCAAGTGAAAGCTTATGGTGACGCTCACGATGTTCACGTCTCAAGTGAGCTGCAACACGCGCTTGGAGTTCTTTAACTCCAAATGGTTTGCAAATGTAATCATCCGCACCATAACTCAACCCTTGGACAATGTCTGCTTCTTGCGTTTTAGCTGTAATAAAGAGGATTGGGCAATCCACCTGATTTCGAATCTCATGGCAAAACTGTAGACCGTCAACATCAGGCATCATAATATCCAGTAAAATCAGGTCAAATCGAGGTAAAGAGTTCTTATCCAAATCCAAAACACTTGTAAGCCCTGTCACATTATGGTTTTGGAGCTCTAAAGCCTTTACAACCAATTGAACAATATCTTTTTGATCATCAATAACAAGTATTCGAGCCATAGCCTTTCCTTTCCTTCAAAGTTATCTTTATCATATCATCTATAGAAGATAACTGACAAGGCGTAAAGTAGATAAATATGGGTTGGGTAAAAAACATAGAACAAATATTTTGACCCTTTCCCTCTTTGACCGTTATAAGAAAGCATTAAAGGTGCTGAAAATATTTCCATCCATTCAAAGTATTTGAATATTAAATCGTGAAAAGAAGGTCTACTTAAAACAATCGCCATTAGCAGCCAAACGAGACTAACACTCATAAAAGCAAGCACTTCTTTCTTAAGATTCCTATGACAAAGATACATAGCGATACCGGTCAAAAGCAACCACGTTCCTCCATCATTGATAAATGTATGGACTGGCAATACTGTGAAATTGAGTAAATTTAGTAGAAAACCAAACATAGGTTTGTTCACACTTAGCAGATAAAAAGGCACCATTAACCATGGAAGCAACAATGGAAAAAGTAAAGTTGGTATCCCTTTAAGGTATTTCTTTTCTTGAATCCATGCAATCCCTTGAAGAGCAACGAGCAAAATTGCGAATGACGACAGCATCATATTTTGTGGAAAGAAACCATCTGGTCTAACTAGAGGATGTAGAAAATTATAGAATCCAAATTGAATCAGTCCCATCACAATTGCTAAAGAATAAATCTTTAGGAAGTATTTCTTCCGGTTATGGGTATGAATAAAACCCTCAATCACACAAAAAAGGAACAAGGGTGCCGCTAATCTACCAATCATAGCAAACCAAATAGGGATTTTCCCTGTATAATCAAAAAAATAATGAATGTGGTCGAATACCATAGTAATTAGGGCTATATATTTGAGTTGGAAACCTGATAAACTTAAACGTTTCATAATAACTCTCCTTTCTTTTCATTCTTAGTATAAAAAACAAATTTAAGGAAAGTATCAGTTTTTTTGACAAAATACAGAAAGCTATCCCAAGTCAAAACTTGGGATAGCTTTCTTCTTTATTTTATAACAGATTCTTTGTAGTCACACTCTTCCTTACTACAGATAACTTGCTTGCCACCACCACGTACTTTCTTCTCCACGAGGTAATCGCCTGATTTAGGACAGTTACGTCCAATAGGGATATCCCACGAGGTAAATTCACAGTCTGGATAGCGATCACAACCATAAAAGACACGATTGCGTTTTGTCTTACGCTCGATAACCTGACCTTGCCCACAGGTTGGACAAGTCACACCAATTTCTTTAGTAATAGCCTTAGTATTGTGACAGTCTGGGAAGTTACTACATGCATAAAACTTACCGTAACGACCTAGCTTGATCACCATTGGATGGCCGCAGAGGTCACAATCAAAACCAGCAGGTTCATCCTTGATTTGGATTTTTTCAATACCTTCTTCAGCTTTTTCCAATTCTTTTTGGAAAGGTTTGAAGAATTCATCAATAACCTTCTGCCATTGTTCCTTACCGATTTCAACTTTATCGAGTTTGGCTTCCATCTCGGCAGTGAATTTAACATCCACGATATCTGGAAAGAATTCTACAATTAAGCTATTAACGATTTCACCGAGTTCAGTTGGTTCAAAACGTTTAGCCACCAATTTGACATAGTAGCGACGTTGAATAACATCAAGCGTTGGTGCATAAGTTGACGGACGACCAACGCCATTTTCTTCCAAAGTCTTAATCAATGTCGCTTCAGAGTAGCGTGCCGGTGGTTGCGTAAAGTGTTGTTCAGGCGTTGTCACAACCTTCTTAATCGTATCACCTTCAGCCATTTCAGGAAGCATTTTATTCTTATCAGAGTCGTTGTAAACGGCCATATAACCGTCAAACTTGATTTGACTACCATTTGCAGTGAAAATGACACCATTTTGAGACAAGGTCACCTTCATCGTATCAAATACTGCAGCCGCCATCTGACTAGCCACAAAACGATTCCAAATAAGGGTATAGAGCTTAAGCTGATCCTTATCCAAATACTTAGCAATACTTTCTGGTGTTTGGAAAACATTTGAAGGACGGATAGCCTCGTGAGCATCTTGCGCCGCTGAACTATTTTTCACCTTGCTTCCATGTTTAGAATACTTAGAGCCAAAGCGTTCTGTAATAAATTCAGCCGCTTGATTTTGAGCCACTGGACTGATACGTGTTGAGTCCGTACGCATATAGGTAATCAAACCTTGAGCGCCTGAACCAAGATTAATCCCTTCGTATAACTGTTGTGCAACCATCATAGTCTTACGTGTACGGAAGTTGATTTTATTAGCAGCATCCTGTTGTAGTGATGATGTTGTATATGGCAATGGCGCATTACGACGGCGTTCTTTTTTCTCTACCTTATCAACGTTAAAGTCGTCACTTATGATACGAGAGAGAACGTCTTTAACATCGTCATTATTGTTGAGCTTGAGCTTTTTACCATCAAGACCATAGAAGCTAGCCTGAAACTTCTTAGCACCCTTCTTAAAGGCACCATCAATTGTCCAATATTCTTCTGGTTTAAAAGCCTTGATTTCATTCTCACGGTCAATAATAAGCTTAAGAGCTACCGATTGCACTCGACCTGCAGAAAGACCTTTCTTAACCTTCTTCCATAGAAGTGGTGAGATAGAGTAACCCACAATTCGGTCCAAAACACGACGAGCTTGCTGAGCATCTACTAAGTCCATGTCAATGGCGCGTGGCTCTGCAAAGGCATTCTTCACCGCGTCTTTAGTGATTTCGTTAAAAACTACACGATTCTTATCTTCTGGCTCTAATCCAAGTATATGTGACAAATGCCATGAAATAGCTTCCCCTTCACGGTCCGGGTCACTTGCGAGAAAGACTTTCTTGGCTTTCTTAGCTTCTTTCTTTAATTCTTTGATAAGGGGTCCTTTACCACGAATATTGATATACTGTGGTTCGTAGTTGTTTTCAAAATCAATAGACATACTTGATTTTTTCAAATCACGGATATGCCCTACTGAAGCAACAACTTTATAGTTGCGCCCAAGGTACTTCTCAATGGTTTTCGCTTTGGCTGGAGACTCCACGATAACCAAATTTTTCTTCGGTGTCGCTCTCTTTTTAGTCGCCTTTTTAGCCTTTGTTTTCTTCGTTGCTTTAGTTTTCGTTTTTGTTGTCGTTGCTGTCGCCATAGACTATTTCCTTATAATGTTATAAACTGGCTGCGCCACTAATCTGTCTAAAATATAGTCACAAGACATTAAAAAATGAAACATCTTGGACCAAGCAACTAACATGATACCGTCCTTTTCTTTAACTGTCAATAAGAAACTTTTTTTCTATAGGAGAAGTTTGATTTTTATGAAAATTCTGAAATGATGTCAAATCCTGTAGTAATGCACTTTGCGCCCTCTTGAATGAGGTGATGGCATCCATCCGATTTTCCATCTAAAATATTTCCTGGTATGGCGAAAACATCTCTTCCTTCTTCCATTGCACGCTCACAAGTAATAAGACTTCCCGAGCGAAGCTTGGCTTCAACCACCATAACCCCTTGACACAATCCAGAAATTATCCGATTTCGTTCAGGATAATGGTATTTAAGTGGCTGTTCACCCGGTCCGTATTCTGTAAGAACTAAATGATTTTTAGCCATATAGTCCTGTAAAGCTTTGTTTTCTTTAGGATAATATACGTCTAGCCCAGTCCCGATAACTGCAATGGTGTTACCTTTATTTTTTAAGGCCTCCATATGAGCGCAAGTATCAATTCCACGCGCCAAGCCACTTACAATAGTAAAGGCATTCCCAAGTTCATGAACAATTTTTCGAACAGACTGTTTGCCTGTTTCAGAACACTTTCTGGCACCAACTACTGCTAACTTGGGTTTACTTAGCAAATCAATATTCCCTTGATAAAAGAGGAGAACAGGAGGATTATAGGAATGTTTCAGCTCAATGGGATACTCCTTATCAAAAATTGATAAGGTCGGAAAACGTTGAAAATCTTCCTTAAGCTGCTTAACATCCAAATTCTTGTATTTTTCCATAAAGAGAACGGCATTTTTAGACTTAGATACCACTGCCATATCACGTAAGCTCAATTTTTTATCTTGATTTTTTTGATAGTCTAAAATGTTAAGGATGTTTAAATTCGTCAATCCAGCAGCTTTTAGTTTAAAAAGTTCAAAGTTATTCATCTAACTACCTCCATTTCATTATTCGCAAGAAAAAACAAAAAAAGTCCCTTTATGGAACTTTTTTTGACTATAAGGCATTTTCAGAAGTAAAATATGATGCTGCTCCTAAGAGGTTACTATCGTTATGGAAATGACAAGATTGAATTGATATCGGATCAAAACCTAATTCGGATTCTTCATTAAATGACTCTTCATAAGCATTAACAAGACCTTCTATCAAAGAATTTTGTCTGCTAATGCCTCCACCAATAACAACTCTATCCAACTTGAGGAAACTCTGCAAATTAAGAATCAGAACAGCAATTTCATGACAATAGTCCTTAAATAGACGTTTTAGTTGTCCAGAGTGATTATCATCTAAAGCGGAGAAAACAGCTAAACCATCGTCCTGTTCTAAACCAAGTATTTGACTAGCTTCATGAACGAAACCTACCGCAGAACCTTTATTAGCGACAAGACTAAATAGAGCATGCTTAAATAGCCCCAACTGGAAAGGGAGAACGGTTTGACCCAAGCTTTGGGGACTTGGAGCACGCAAATATTGGGTAACCGACAGAGGTGTTAACAAGGCTCCCTGTGAGACAAGTCCTAAGCCAACACCAGTACCCAAAACCAAGGCAGCACCACAATCTAAATCCTGTAAACTACCATATCTTGCTTCAGCCAAAGCTGCCGCATCTGCATCATTAATAACTTTTACAGGCAGTTGAAATATTTTGGACAAGCGTGTCCCAAGAGGAATAGATGTTAAATAAGGGATAAGGCCACCCTTGAAAACAAAGCCATGTTTACTATTAATTTTGCCTGGACATGCAATGGCAATACCAGAGATATCATTCTTAAATGATGAGACTATGCTTTCTAAAATCCGCCAAAAGTCGTCAATTGTCGTTGGAGTTGACTCTTTAGATTGACTGCTAATTCTAAAATCATCATCAACTAATCCAAATTTAATAAAGGTTCCTCCGATATCAATAGCTAAAATCACTCCACTTCACCTACTTTTTTATTATTGACTTTATTGGTTCGAAGCTTCTTCTATGAATTGGCGTGACACCAAACTTATCTATGCCAGACAAATGTTCTTTGGTGCCATAGCCTGCATTTTTGGCAAAGGCGTATCCAGGAAACTCCTGCTCATAATCAGCCATCATCTTATCCCGAGTTACTTTTGCTACGATAGAAGCTGCTGCAATAGATAGAGAATTAGCATCCCCTTTTATGATTGAGGTTTGTTCTATAGGTAAGTCCAAATTCATGGCATCAATTAGCAAATGTTCAGGTTGGGGATTGAGTTTTTCAATAGCTTCTATCATGGCTAACTTGGTAGCTTCATAAATATTGACGTCATCAATCACATAATTATCCTTAATACCAATACCGACAGCTACTGCCTCCTTCATTACCTGATTATAGATAGCTTCATGTTTAGATTTTGGAATCTTTTTACTGTCATTTAGACCTTTTATTTTGCAAAGCTTTGGTAAAATGACCGCAGCCGCTACAACTGGCCCAGCTAAAGGACCACGTCCAACTTCATCGACACCTGCGATGAGTTCTATTCCTCGAGCATAGAGTGATTTCTCATAATTAAGAAGCGTTTCTAAACGTTCTTCCTCAGCAAGTTCAGCGAGGATAGCCTTACGGCGTTTCCTAATGGCAGCTTGTACACCAGTCCGACTATCTTCCTCAAAACTTGCCCATCTAGGGTCGTCAAGATCCCTCAAAATAGCCAATTGTTCCTTGACTTCTTTAATTGTCGCCATCAGTATCGACCCCAACAATATCAAGAGTATAACGGCCTAGTTTTCCATCACGAACATCTTTGACAAAAAGATTGTAAAAACGGTCATAATCTTCACGAAAGCCAAGTTTTCGAGTCATTTCCATGATGATTTCTGGTGCTTCTTCTTCAAGGTCAATCCCTTTAAAGCGTTCCTCTAGTCGTTCTGGGTAGTAAGTTTTAAAGTAGTTGAGACCAAAAATCGTGACTTCATCCATTGGTAATAACTGGTCCTTGATGGCACCAGTTAAAGCGAGTTTCAATCCAACCAATTCATCTTCAAACTTAGGCCATAAAATCCCTGGAGTATCAAGAATTTCTAAGTCCTTATTAGACTTCAACCACTGTTGACCTTTTGTAACGCCAGGCTTATTTCCCACAACAGCAATCTTTTTACCAGCTAGGCGGTTCATCAAGGTAGATTTTCCTGCATTTGGAATCCCAATAATCATGGTTCTCAAGGTCTCTTTCTGAATACCACGTTCACGTAGTCGTTGAATCTTTTCAGTCATAAGACTCTTAGCAGCATCTGTTACCAATTTAACTGTAGATTGTTCCTTGGAATTAATGGCCAGGGTTTTAATCCCTTGACTCTCAAAATAGGTACGCCATTCTTTCGTACGATTATCGTCAGCAAGATCAGCTTTATTGAGAATTAAAATCTTTGGTTTATCGCCAACAATTTTGGTTAACATAGGATTCTGACTTGAAAGTGGCAAACGTGCATCCACCAAAATCGTTACAAAATCAACATGCTTAAGATTTTCCTGAACCTGTCGACGGGCCTTGGACATGTGACCTGGAAACCATTGAATAGTAGCCATGTATACTTCTCCTTTTGTATTCTTAGCAAAATATCATTTAAAATCTTTAAAAAAAGCCAAATCATTGGCTTTGCTTTAGTTATATTATAACAGATTTAGTTTGGGATGCCCAATTGTTATCACTTGGCTAAGCCTCAATCGGCATGAAGTTACCAACAATTTTACCGATGATTCGAGGGTCTTCATCATAAGGAGCAAATTTGTCACCATACCGTTTATTAAGAGAAACCAAACGAAGACCATCCTCCTCACGATAAACCTTTTTGATATAGGTTTGACCATCCCAGTCTACAGCATAGACATCGCCATCATAATCAAAACCTGTTTGTTTGATCAGCACGACTTCACCATTTAGGTAGGTAGGTTCCATAGAGTCTCCAAATACCCATGATGCAAAATCATGATCTATTTCTTCATCGTAGAAAACTTCATCATAATTGCCATCACCAAAATAAGTATAACCTGTTCCGGCTGATAAACGCTCGAAAACTTTGTAAGAGTAAAGTGGGATAACGGGTGCTTTCTTCTTTTCTGCTTCTTGTTCCTCCAGAAGAGCTTTAGTGAATCGCAAAGCTTCTTGACGATTTTCCTCATTTAATTCCAAGTACACTTCAACAATCTCGTGTTCAGACAGAAAATAGGTCTCGGCTACACCAAATAGTTCAGCCAGTACCGATAGATTCTTTTGATTTGGTTTCGTCTTACCATTTTCCCAGTTAAAATAAGAGGAGCGCGAAATCCCTAGATGCTTAGCTACTGATGCTTGACTCATTCCTTGTGCTTCTCGAATCTCTTTAAGTCTTTGTCCTGAAAACATAGCTACCTCCGTAAGTTAATAAACTAACATAAGTGTATCAAAAAAAGCAGTTGACTTCAAGTGAAATCAACTACTTTTATATTTCTCTTTTGTATTAATCTTTGACTAAAAATCCAAGATTATCGAGTGCCTCTTCAATATAATCTAAATCTTGTTGACTATCAGCTTCAACAAGATGATAGTGAACACCGTTGGTTAATTCAGATAGTGGTCGAAAGTCACTTGACGCTGCTTGTTCTAAAAAATGTCTAGCATCTCGACGACAAGTCAACTTCAACAAGGCTTGAATTTCACCATAGGCTGGATGATCAATCATGATATTTTGAATACGTCCCCCATTATCGACAATGGCTAGAAGCTCTTCTTCCATATTATTCACCGTATGATTCACTTTAAACAGTCGATGTGCATAAGAATTATCATCACTAGCCTTATAAATGTAACCCCTGTTAGTTGAGATAATTTGAGAACCATCTGCTCGCAGAAGTGCAATATCTTGGACAATGATTTGACGAGTAACACCGAAATGTTCTGCCAAACTCTGCCCATTAATCGCTTCTTTAGACTGCTTTAATAGGGTCAATAATTCTTGCTTGCGATTTAAAGTCATAGACTAAACAACTCCTCTTACAACTATCGAATTTTTCGAATACTTTTGAAAATCGTTAATGCTATAACGTAATCTATCATACTATGGACAATAGTACCAAATCCAACTAAAACAAACAAGATATAAAATAGTTTTTGGAAGTCCTCCCCCGTTACTGAATAAAAAATCACACAAGCAATAACTTCACCTAGAGCATGAATAACCCCTAAAACAAAGTTAAAAATTAAAGATGATTTATGGTTTTCTATTGTTTGAGGAAACCTTTTCAAATAAAGCGCTCCTAAACAACCAAAGATGATATGCGAGAATGCCCTAAAAACAATAACAATCGGATAGCCGGCCATAAAGAAGCCTAAACTAGACGCTAAGATAACAAAAGCTGCCACCCAGGGAGATATAAACATAGCTAGAAATAATGGAATGTGACTCCCTAAGGTATAAGAAGCCGGTGGAATGATTAGTTTAATTGGCATAATACTTGGGATAAGGATAGCAATCGCAGTTAACAAAGCTGCAAAGGTCATTTCTTGAATTCTTTTTTTCGGCTTCATAATCTTCTCCTTTTTCTGTAAATACAATAGTATATTACATTGTATATACCTATATGTCAATATGCCATAAAAAAACTAGAGCCATAAGCTCTAGTCCTTTCTTATTTACGTTTTTTCTTAGCTTTCTTCAACTTGTTAGCTTGACGCTTCATCGCATGTTTCATGGCAAATGAACCGATCTTACCTTTAAGACCACCACCAAGCATTTGGCTTAGATCCATATTTCCAAGATCTGGCATACCAGTGCCACCCATCATGCCTTCAAGAGCAGACATGTCCATATTCTCCATATCAGGCATATTTGGCATGTTTTTGGGCAGATTATTTGGGTTAAGACCCATTTGACGCATCATTTGCTCCATATCACCAGACATAATGCCTTGCATCATTTGTTTTGCTTGATTGAAGTCTTTAATAAACTTGTTTACTTCGATGAAGGTATTCCCTGAACCATTGGCAATACGGCGACGACGACTTGGAGTCAAGAGATCTGGATTTTCACGTTCTTCTGGTGTCATTGATAATACAATGGCACGCTTGCGAGCAATCTGCTTTTCGTCTACTTTAACATTAGCCAAGGCTGGATTGTTAGCCATACCTGGCAACATCTTTAGTAAATCCTCCATAGGACCCATATTTTGCACTTGGTCTAATTGGTCGATAAAATCATTGAAATCAAAGGTGTTTTCACGCATCTTCTCAGCTAACTCAAGAGATTTTTTCTCATCATACTCCTGAGAAGCTTTTTCAATAAGGGTAAGAAGGTCACCCATACCTAAGATACGGCTTGACATACGGTCTGGGTGGAAAGTCTCGATATCCGTAATTTTCTCACCAGTACCTGTAAATTTAATCGGCTTACCAGTGATCTCACGAATTGAAAGAGCCGCACCACCACGTGTATCACCATCAATTTTAGTAAGAACGACACCTGTGATATCTAGTTGTTCATTAAACTCCTTGGCAACGTTAGCAGCTTCCTGACCAATCATGCTATCTACAACCAAGAGAATCTCGTTTGGATGAGCAAAATCTTTGATATCACGCAACTCTTTCATGAGGGTTTCGTCAATCTGCAAACGACCAGCCGTATCAATCAAGACATAGTCATTTTTATTAGCACGCGCTTGTTCCAAACCATTTCTGACGATCTCAACTGCTGGTGTCTCTGTTCCCATATCAAAAACAGGAACATTGATTTGTTGTCCCAAAGTTTTCAACTGATCAATGGCTGCTGGACGATAGATATCTGCAGCAATCATCATTGGACGAGCTTCTTGTTCTTTAATCAGTTTATTAGCCAATTTACCTGCAAAGGTTGTTTTACCAGCCCCTTGAAGACCAACCATCATAATGATAGTTGGAATCTTTGGAGATTTCTCAATCTCAGATGTTTCAGACCCAAGAATTTCTGTCAATTCTTCATTAACAATCTTAATGATTTGTTGTGAAGCATCAAGAGTATCAATGATTTCGTGACCTACAGCACGTTCACGAACACGTTTGATAAATGTCTTAACAACTGGTAGAGCTACGTCTGCTTCAAGAAGTGCCAAACGAATCTCTTTAGTGACTTCTTGAACTTCTTTCTCTGAAAGTTTTCCTTTACGTCTTAAATTTTTGAAAACGCCTTGCAAGCGTTCCGTTAAGCTTTCAAAAGCCATATGCCATTTCCTCTCTTACTTACTGCTTGAATCTAATCTCTATTATCAATGCTGCTCAGGATTGCAATTTGTTCCTGGAGATAGCTATCGTCTGCGTATTTTTCCATGATATCATCAAAAATTTGGCTACGGACGATGTAGTCTGAATACATATGTAATTTCATCTCGTAATCTTCTAAAATCTTCTCAGTGCGCTTGATGTTATCATATACGGCCTGACGACTCACACCAAATTCCTCGGCAATTTCTGCCAAACTATAATCATCCGCATAATATAGCTCAATATAGTTCATCTGCTTATCTGTTAACAAAGCTGCATAGAACTCAAATAGGGCATTCATGCGATTGGTTTTTTCAATTTCCATAAGCTACATTTTACCATAAAATCATGGTGTTAGCACCATACTTGTGCAGAAAAAAGCAGTGACTTCTAATTGTTCTCCAAATAAAATTCAAAACGGTCGCCAACATAGTAACTTCGTACATATTCGAAAGCCTGACCGTCTTGGAGGAAGGAAATCTGTGTCAGACTCAAGAGAGCATCACCAGTCTTAACCTTGAGGTGCTTGGCTAGACTACTATTAGCCAAACTTGCTGATATTGTCTGCTGACTTTTTCCTATTTCATAACCATTATCAGTTAATGTTTTGAAGAAATGTTCGGTAATTTCTGATTCCTTAAAACCTCGGATAATTTTCTCAGGGATACTGGCAATTTCATAGGCAACCGGAATGTCATCAGCAAAACGAACACGTTCCATACGAATGACATGGGACTGTGGCAAGACACCTAAATTCTTGATTTCAAACTCATTTGGATATAGACGTTGATACGAAATAAGCTCACTAGATGGCTTCTTCCCTTGGGATTTGACAATCTCAGTAAAACTCGTAGTTCCACGCATTTTTTCCTTAACTCGACTACTAGCAACAAAGGTTCCACTGCCTGGTTTGCGTTCTAAAACCCCCTCATCCACTAAAAGTGTTATCGCCTGGCGCACAGTCATCCGACTCACATCAAAAGTCTCGCAAAGATCTCGCTCGCTAGGAAGACGTTGCCCAATTTTCCAAGTACCATCGTCAACATCTTCCTTAATCTTATCATGTATGCGAATATACGCTGGTAACATCCAATTCCCCTCCTTTTTCCCTATTTTACAAAAAAAGTGACAAAATTGTAAAGATAAGTAAGAGACTTACAATTTCTCGTATAAATCAAGGTGCGAAGTCCATAAATTTGTGATACAATTATTGTATAAGAAAGAAACCATGTGTGATGCAAAAAGAAAGGGTAATAATGACTAACATTTCTACTTTGAATGATGTGCAGAAAATCATTGTTCTAGACTATGGTAGCCAATACAATCAGCTGATTGCACGTCGTATTCGTGAATTTGGCGTTTTCTCTGAATTGAAGAGCCATAAAATTACTGCTGATGAAGTACGTGCCATCAATCCCATCGGGATCATACTTTCTGGTGGCCCCAACTCTGTTTATGCCGAAGATGCATTTGGTATTGACGAAGAAATTTTCGAGCTTGGTATCCCAATTCTTGGTATCTGTTACGGAATGCAACTTTTGACCCACAAACTCGGTGGTAAAGTTGTTCCGGCTGGTGAAGCAGGTAACCGTGAGTATGGCCAATCAACACTTCGCCTTCGTGCCCAATCAGAGCTCTTTGCTGGAACTCCTGAAGAACAAGTCGTTCTGATGAGCCACGGTGATGCTGTTACAGAAATTCCAGAAGGTTTCCATCTTGTTGCTGACTCAGTGGATTGCCCATTCGCTGCGATGGAAGATACTAAGAAAAACTTTTATGGTATCCAATTCCACCCAGAAGTTCGTCACACTGTATATGGTAACGACATTTTGAAAAACTTCGCTTTTAGTATATGTGGTGCCAAAGGTGACTGGTCAATGGCTAACTTCGTAGATATGCAAATTGCACAGATTCGTGAAACAGTTGGCGACCGCAAAGTCCTTCTTGGACTATCAGGTGGCGTTGATTCATCTGTTGTCGGTGTGCTCTTGCAAAAAGCTATTGGTGATCAATTGACATGTATCTTTGTTGACCACGGTCTTCTCCGTAAAGGTGAAGGCGACCAAGTTATGGAGATGCTGGGAGGTAAATTTGGCCTTAATATTATCCGTGTTGATGCTTCTAAACGCTTCCTTGATCTCTTGGCTGGTGTTGATGACCCTGAGAAAAAACGTAAAATCATCGGTAACGAGTTTGTTCACGTTTTTGATGACGAAGCAAGCAAACTTAAAGGTGTTGACTTCCTAGCTCAAGGAACACTCTACACTGATATCATTGAATCAGGTACTGAAACAGCGCAAACAATCAAATCTCACCACAACGTTGGTGGTCTTCCAGAAGACATGCAGTTTGAATTGATTGAACCACTTAACACTCTCTTTAAAGATGAAGTGCGCGCTCTTGGTACTGAACTGGGAATGCCTGACGAGGTCGTTTGGCGCCAACCATTCCCAGGACCAGGACTTGCCATCCGTATTATGGGTGAAATCACTGAAGAGAAACTTGAAACCGTTCGTGAGTCTGATGCTATTCTTCGCGAGGAAATCGCTAAGGCTGGTCTTGACCGTGATGTATGGCAATACTTCACTGTTAACACAGGCGTACGTTCTGTCGGTGTTATGGGTGACGGACGAACTTACGACTATACTATTGCTATCCGTGCTATCACTTCAATTGACGGTATGACAGCTGACTTTGCGAAACTTCCATGGGAGGTTCTCCAAAAGATTTCTGTTCGAATCGTTAACGAAGTTGAACACGTTAACCGTATCGTCTACGATATTACAAGTAAACCACCTGCAACTGTAGAATGGGAATAAAATAGTGACACTTTATAACACCAGAAACGTTGATTTTACTGCATTTAGCTAAAACTCGAGTGACGTTCGGAGACACAAAATGATTTGAATTGTCTCCAAAACTGTCGCCAAAAATCCTCTTACTGAATGGTTGTCGGTGGGAGGTTTTTTTGGCTCTCGCTAACACGTGTAAGGTTGTTCAATGCTATAATTTAAGAGATAAACTATTAAGGAGACGACACAGATGGCAAAAATTGAACCGAAAATTTTTGACGAGTTGAAAACGGCTTTGGTATCTTTTGGCGACAAATATTTTGTCGGAGAAGAATTGAACCGTTCCAAACTCGCGGATGATTTACGAAATTATGATGAAGCACTTTTAAGCAAATTGTTTGAAGTGGATTTCATCATGCAACATTTCGTCAAGGAAGTGGCAGGTCAAAAGCTCTTTCAGATTGAACAGCTAGAGGAAGCAATTCTATATAATGATTATTGGGATACTAGCTATACAAAATATGAAAATCGTATTGGACTAGCTTCTAATGGGAAATTCTTAGAGGATAGTCAAGACGTAGTATTAGATTTTCCATTTAAAGACGGTGTTCTAACAGCTTCTATGACAAAAGAAGATAATGAAGATGGTTATGATGATGCTTTTTTGAATGAAGTGATTGAGAAAGACGAGATTGACCGTTTGTTTGATAAGAAAATATTTGTGAACAGTAAGCGATTTGATGAAAATGGAGAATCAACAGTAACAGAATTTAATGAAGATACAGATAATTTGATTATTAAAGGGAATAATCTGTTGGCGTTGCACTCAATATCACAGAATTACCTCAACAAGGTTAAGCTAATTTACCTAGATGTCCCCTATAATACTGGAAAAGATAGCTTTGGGTATAACGATAAATTCAACCATTCGGCGTGGCTGACGTTTATAAAAAATCGAATTGAAATTGCATATCAGTTGCTTTCGGACGATGGATCGCTCTTTGTTCATTTAGATAACCATGAAGTTAAGTACCTCGGGGTAATTCTGGATGAAATATTTGGAAGCGATAATTTTGTGGAATTGATTACAGTCGTAAATAATCCACGTGGACGAGATTATGGTGGAATTGCAAACATGCACGAATTCATCTATGTATATCGAAAATCTGCTAGTACGGAATTTAATCCAATTGTAGATAAGGACAAGAAGTTTCCGTTCAAAGATTCAATCGGACCATTCGAAGTACGTGAGCTTCGAAATCGGAATACTGCTTTCAATTCCGGAAATAGACCGAATCTTTTTTATCCAATCTTCGCTGACCCAAGTTCAAAAGACGAAAACGGTTTTTATGAAGTTTCAGAAGTTCAAAGCGATCAGTACTCTATTGAAATCCTTCCGAAAGTTTCTCAAGGGATTCAGACTGTATGGCGATGGGGAAAGCCCAAACTAGCTGAAAATAAAGGGAAAAACGTTGTTGCTCGCCCCATGTCAGATGGTGGATGGTCAATACAGGAAAAATACCGTAAAAATACCGTGATGGCTCGTTCAGTCTGGTGGGATAAGGAAGTAAATTCAGAAAGGGGAACTCTTCATCTCAAAGAGCTGATGGGAGCAAAAGTCTTTGCTTTTCCAAAACCTGAAGGCACATTAAAACGAATCATAGAAATTGCCACAAATGAAGGTGATTTAGTGCTTGACTTCTTTATGGGGTCAGCTACCACCCAAGCAGTCGCAATGAAAATGAACCGTCGCTTTATCGGTATTGAACAGATGGACTATATCAGTACCGTTTCAGTCCCACGCCTTCAAAAAGTCATTGAAGGCGAACAAGGTGGTATTTCTAAAGATGTAAATTGGCAAGGTGGTGGTTCCTTCGTTTATACAGAATTAATGCCTAAGAATATGGGTTATCTACAAGATATTATTCATGCAAAAACATTAGATGACTTGAAAGTCGTGTACAATCGTATGTTAGAAGGAACAGATACTATGGAACCTGCTGACATTTCATTCCGTGCCGACTTATCTAAGATTGATTGGCTACAAGGATTTGACGAAAACAAGCGTCTACTTGTGAAGCTCCTTGATAAAAATGGGCTTTACTATAACTACTCTGAAATTGACGATAAAAACGTCCGTGACTTAATCTCTGATGAAGATTACACCTTCAACAAGAATTTCTATGAGGGTGGTGACTAGCATGGCAAAAGCAAGGAAAACACCCGCAAACGCTCGTCAATTTCCCCTTGTGGATCAGGCTGAACAAGCAGAAAAAGACTTGTTCAGTCAGCACCAAAGTTATGAAATCCCAGAGTATATTAACGGGAACTTGATTCATACGTTGCGTACCTATCAGGATAAAGCTATCCGAAATTATCACTATACCCAAACAGAGATTAAACCGAACCCTCAACATGTGCTTTTTAACATGGCGACAGGTTCAGGGAAAACCGACTTGATGGCAGGGCTTATCCTCTACCTTTATCAAGAGCATGGCTATCGCAACTTCTTGTTTACCGTCAATACCAACTCAGTCTTGATGAAAACAAAGGACAACTTGGTCAACGAAAACAGTGAAAAATACCTGTTCAAAGACAAAATTGAAATCGACGGCAAGCATATTTTCATTAAGCAAGTCGAACGTTTCCCACGGATTCAACAAGACAACACCATTTACATTAAGCTATCTTCGGTTCAAAAAGTATCGGATGACCTGTTTGTCTTGAAAGAAAATACCATGGGGCTTTCAGACTATGAAAACCAACCTGTTGCAGTCTTAGCGGATGAAGCACACCATTATTCCGCAAGCACCAAGTCTGAAAAGGAAGCTGAAAATACTTGGGAATCAGCCATTAACAAAATCTTGCGTGCCCGTGATGATAAGGAACAAAAGAATCTCCTCCTTGAATTTACGGCAACAGTCGATTTTGATAAGGACGTCATCTATAACAAGTATCGGGATAAGGTGGTCTACCGCTATCCGTTGAATCAATTCATGTTTGATGGCTATTCCAAGCAGGTTAAGCGAATTGAAACGTCCGCAAGCGACCAAGATAAAATGCTAAACGCGGTCTTGCTTTCGCAGTTTAGAAAATACTGTGCTTATGCCGAGGGTGTCACAGGAACATTTAAGCCCGTGATTATGTTTAAGTCCGCAAAAGTTGCGGTATCACTGGAAGCCAACAAGGTCTTTAATGAGCTGATTCAAAATCTCAACGTTACGGATTTGCTCGCATTTATCAAGCGCCAACAAGTCCTAGATAGCAACGACAGCTCAGCTTTGGAACTGGCTTACAATTACTATCTCAAAAATGAAGATGACCTTGCAAAAATCGTCCGTGAGATTAAGCAAGACTTTGACCCGAGAAACGTGTTAAATGCTAATGACACAAGCGGAAATATGCTTGAAAAGGGGCAGTATGAGGCACTCAACACGCTCGAAAGCCCAAACAACCTCTATCGTGTGGTTTTTGCGGTCGCAAAACTGACCGAGGGATGGGATGTTCTCAACCTCTATGATATTGTCCGTATTGAGCAGGAAGCTGCGACAAACAAAAATGCCACAATGGTTGAAGCGCAACTCATTGGGCGTGGTGCAAGGTATTATCCATTTGAATTGGACGGTGTGAAAAGCTATCAACGTAGATTTGATAACGACACCTCAAACAAGCAATTGTTCCTAGAAACGTTGCACTACCACACCATGAATGAGCCACAATATCTTAAACAGCTTGTAGGCTCATTGAAGCAAATGGATTTGCCAACGGGTCAGGACAAGAAAAATCCACCGATTGAAATCAAGGTCAAGCCTGCTTTCAAAAAAACAGAAACCTATAAGACAGGAAAAATCTATTATAACGAAGCTGAGGATGTGGCAGATGATTGGTTTGATTCCATTCAGAAATACGGAATCACACACAAGACCGATATTCAAAGAAGTTTGAATTATGGTACTCGTGAGGTGTCTTATCAAGCAACAGTCGCATTGACTGAGACAAAACAAATCCATGTTGATAGGTTTGATGACCGCTATATTAAGAAAGCCATTCACCGCCTTGAGTTTTATCAATTTGACAACTTGAAAAAGTATCTGCCATTGCTTGAATCCATGAAAGAGTTCATCTATGGGGAAAACTGGCTAAACGCAAGTAAGTTGAAACTTTTCTTGACCGTTCCAAAAGAATACAAGTCAACAGATATTACGGCAGACGAGATTTTGAAAGTCACCATTGACCTTTTGAAAGAGTACGAAGTCAAATTCAAGTCTGGCTATGTCAAGAAACGAGGCACAAACAGGTTTGTTGGCTACCCAATTAGTGAGTATCTAACCAACTATAATAAGCGAGTACCTGAGTATGACACGGCAAACCTCTTGAATGAAGCCACTCAAAAAGTTGCAGTTTACGATATAGCTGAGGACTTCTATGTCTATGACCGTGCTATCGTCAACAAGTTGGAATTTGACCTCATCACACGTATTCAAGCTCATGTGAATGAGCTAAAAGCCAAATATAACAAGGCAGTTTACTTGTTCCGCATGGACGAGAATATGCACCGTGAGTCAGCTAAGAGCGAAAAGCTCAAGCTCCATCAATATGGCTCACGGATCAATCGAGCTGGCGAAATTGTAGATATGCACTTGCAGGGCTTCCAACCCGACTTCATCTTGTTCCTTGAAGATAGTGACTTTTGCTTCCAAATATTCATTGAACCAAAAGGCATGAGTGGCGATAGATTCGTCAGCGAGCTATGGAAGCAGGACTTGTTGCTCTATATGACCGACCATCAAGCAGAGATGGAATTTGAAGATGGTGTCGATAACGTCAAGATTAGCGGTCTGAAATTCTTTACCGCAAAAGACGGACAAAACACAATCCCTGAATTGATGGCAATGTCTGGCGTGACCTATCAGAAACCTAATGAACAGATAGATTTATTGATGGTAGCAGACCCTTCTACTGATGTAATAATCGAGGAGGATGAGTGAAATGCCAAAGAAAAGTGTGAATTCACGACCCTATCTCAAAACTTGTGAGTTGATTTATCAATTGGCTTCACAAAGAATTGGCGAAAAATATCGTAAATGGGAAGCAGATAACCAAAAATATAATACCCAATCTCAGTTTTTTCCCGAGGACCGCAAACCTATTTTTTTCAAACATATTCTTTAAAAATAAAAAAATAGTAAGGAGTAATAAATGCAAGAAAAAATTATTTGTGAAAATAACTGGCAATATTTCTATCTCATTCCCCTCAAAAAGTTTAGTAAAATTCAATGGAAATCAAAAAAATTTAAAATAGTAACAACCCCCACCATCTAGCCCACCAAAATAAGTAAATCTTTCTAAAATCCCAATATGAAAGGATTTTAGTGGTATAGATTACTATTGAGTGGAAATAAAACCAAAAACATCAAAAGCGCTGAACGCAATCGTTCAACGCTTTTTTGTTTTATATCTATATGAGGTTTTAGACCAATAAAAATTCTATCAACACAAATAAATCACTGGAATTTTGTTCAGAAATACTGCTTTCAAAAAGTAATTTAGCCAGTTTTAGGCTACCCAACTCCTCATATAGTCATCATTGTAGTCATTGACAAATGTATGTTTACTTAGTGAAATCAAGTACCTTACGTCCTTGAATTTCACCTTTTTCCATTTGATCAAATACTTTTACAGCTGTATCGACAGGAACGGTTTCAACAACTGGTACTACCAAGCCTTGTGCACCGAAGTCAAAAGCTTCTTCTAAGTCTTTACGCGTACCTACAAGAGATCCAACAACACGGATACCATCTAGAACTGTTTTGACAATTGAGAGCTCCATGTATTCAGATGGGAGCCCAACGGCAACGACCGTACCACCGGCACGTACTCTATCGACAGCCTGGTTGAAAGCAACCTTAGAAACAGCTGTTACAACAGCACTATGTGTACCACCAGTTTTCTCTTGGATATAGCCTGCTACATCTTCAACTTCTTTACCGTTCACCACTAAATCAGCACCAGATTCCTTAGCAAACTCAAGTTTATCTTGGTTGATATCAACAGCCACTACTCGTGCATTGAAAACCTTCTTAGCATATTGAATAGCCAAGTCACCTAGTCCTCCAGCACCATAAATAGCTACCCATTGACCAGGTTCAACTTTGGCTTCTTTAATAGCCTTATATGTTGTAACTCCCGCACAAGTAATAGATGAAGCTTGAGCTTGATTAAGTCCTTCTGGAACTTTCACAACATAGTCAGCAGTAACCAAAGCATAGTCACACATACCACCATCAACACTATAACCAGCATTTTTTTACAGACCGACAGAGTGTTTCACGTCCAGTTGTACAATATTCACAGTAGCCACACCACCCTTCGAAGAACCAAGCGATTGATACGCGATCACCTTTTTTTAGTGTTTTAACCCCTTCACCAACTTCTTCAACAATACCAATTCCCTCATGGCCTAAGATACGACCTGGAACTTGACCAAAGTCTCCATGGGCTACATGAAGGTCAGTATGCCAAACGCCACAGTATTCAACTTTAACCAAGGCTTGACCATGAGTAACTAACGCTGGTTTTTCATGGTCCACAACTTCAATACCTGTGATTGCTTGATTAACAACAACTGCTCTCATCTTAATCACCTCCATATGATAACTTTTAACACTCTCAGAAACAATATCAACGCTTACATAAACGTTTCTCAGTCACTGAAAAATTTCTTGAAAGCTCTGGCTAGCAATTAAAGAAATACTATTTCTCCCGCTGGATGCGATATGATTTAATCATTTCCAAGATACCTATACTGTCTCACGAGTGTCTTGGAATCCAAAAGACTGACTTCAAAATGGAAATAATGATTGCGTCCGTCTCTAGCATTCTCTTTATTTAATAGAAAATAATTATTTTGACTGATATCCATCTCTCTAAGAATATCATCCGTCAAAAAGGTTAAGGGAATATCCATAGCAGACTAGCGATAAAAGTCTTCTTCAAACTTTAGATAGCTATCAGAAAAATAGTCAATTTGAAGTTTATCATCATAAATTTTTCTCTTCTTCATCTATGTTTTTCGACCTCCAAACTAATTTCTAATATGTCCTTTGTTCGAATACGTTTATGTCGCTTGGAAGATTTTATAGTAACTTAATCAAAATCCAAGTCAACCACATAGCCACTAAACCTACAGCGCCTACCTTGATCCTTTATCTGGAAATTCCCCAATAATTGACCCAAATAAAGCTGGTTCAATAAAGTAAACTTCTCTAAATCATCCAAACGATTAGTTAGATTTTCTTTAGTCTTATCTTCATGTAGTGAACTTGTGTGTTCCGACAAGAAATATCACATCCACTTCATCATTCTCCTATCTGATGTTCCCTAGCAGATTGAAAGGGAAGGTAACTACGATCTATCATTTTAAGCCATCTAATCCTCCAGCTGACTGTCCACCAATAAGCTTACTTTGAGCAATACTCCTAGATGCCTCCTGTAAAGCTGTTGCTTTTTGAATGGTCGTAAAGCCAAATTCCTGACGAATACTATCTATAGCTGACTGAAGCCTTTCTTTTTTATCAATGTCATCTGGATTATCAAATAAAGAAAGAATTTGAATCTTTTCATCTACAAAATTTGCATAAGAAACACTGACACTTCTAACAGCCCCTCCTTGATATTTCTTCCGAAAGAGTGAAATGACATGCCCTATTAGTATTTTTGTATTATTGGCAGGCTCAATCTTCATCTGTGCTTGTAGCGAACGCTTGCCCTCTATCTTTGAAAATCCAATGCTAATGGAAACTTGACAAGCTTGCTTATGGACTCGTCTTAATCTAATAGCCACCTGTTCTGCTATCTCTTTCAGAATCAATTCAATATCAGCTTGCCGATCATAGTCTCGTGGTAATATTTGCGAATTTCCTAAACCATGTGACTTTGTTTTATAAGGTTTATGAACATTACTTTCATCAATACCATTGGCATGAAAAAAGAGGTCTAAGCCCACAATACCTAACTCCTTTTTAAGAGTATCAGGGTTGCTATTAGCAAGTTCTCGACCTGAAATCATATCTAACTTATCTTTTCTAGTAACAATCCTATCCGGGGATAAAGTAATTTAATGACGACGTGAAATCAATGAATCCCTCATCAATAGAATAGGGAAGAATATCATCAACACTGGCATAATTATGGAAAATGTGTTGAATCTGGATATTCTTTTTGATATAAAGATCCATTCGAGGAGGAACACTAAAGGTAACCTTGGCCCAAGATTCTATAAAATCAATAAAATCTCTATCCGTTGGAAGTCCCTGTTTTTTGGCATTATAATAATGAAACTTACGAGAATAAATATCAAAAGGTAAATCATAAGATCGACTAACATTTGACTTGCCAAAAACATGCTTAAATATAGGGGAAGACGCTAATATTGAACCATTAGCGTTTTCAGCTCTACTCATCACACATAGAGAAGTCTTAAGTGGATGTAACCCACGCTCAACACACTCTACACTCGCATAGAAAGATTTCATATCTACAAAAGCAATATCACTTTTTGGCTCTCTTGAATAATCGAAATATCCATGCTTGTCCTTTTGTTAGTTTATAAACTAACGTTAGTATAAATTATAACTTGTTATATATCAAGTGTTTTTCACAAAAAATAACAACATTCTTTCTAGAATGTTGTTATAGTCTTATCTTTTCCCTTTAACTTGGTCTGTTGCGACATCTTCACCAAACCACTTGTTAGAAATCTTTTGGAATTCTCCATTTTTATAAAGAGTTTCAAATCCTTGATTAATTTTTTTTATTAGTGTCTTATCTACCTTACGAGCACCTACAGCAAAGCTTTCTCCCTCGTAACCAGCAGGCATAACATTATACTGATCCAGAACTCCTGATTTTTCTAGGTAGTAATTAGCGTACACACGGTCAATCAATAGGCCATCAATACGTCCACTATTAAGGTCAATCAAAGCTTGTGTAAAAGTCGAATATTGGACAACTTTTTGATTAGCAACGACATCCTTCAAAATTTTTGGAGAAGCATTGAATGCATCATAACCAGACGACCCAGCTTGAGCACCTAAGGTCTTACCTGCCATTCCTGCAACAGAATCAATTCCTGAGGACTTTTTGGTTACCAGTACTTGTTCATTTACCATATAAGGTTCCGTAAAGTCTGCAGACTGCTTACGTTCATCTGTAACCGAGTAACCATTCCAAATAAGATCAATCGTCCCATTCTTCAACTCAGTTTCTTTCATATCCCAGTCAATAGCTTGCCATTCAACATCGATGCCATATAATTTAAAAACTGCATTAGCCAAGTCAATATCAAAACCAATATAGCTACCATCCTTTTCCTCATATCCCATAGGAACAAAGGTTGCATCAAAACCAATTTTGATTTTCTTTTCTTTGGTATAAGTTTGCCACTGGTCTTTCTGAGTTGCAAAATGTGAGCGCGAGCTACAAGCTGATAGCGCAAACAAAGGCAAAATAATAAGACAGGCTAGCAAAACTATTTTCACTATTTTTTTCATAGAAAATCCTCGCTATTTTGGATTGATAGTGACAATCTGATCAGCGATGTGCTGTGCAAATTGCATATCGTGAGTAATAACGATTTGCGTAATCCCAATCTCACGATTCTGCAAAATCAATTTCTCTACTTCTTGACGCAACTCAGGATCAAGAGCTGAAGTTGGTTCATCATAGCCGACGATTTTCGGATCAATCATCATGGCACGAGCAAATGCAACACGTTGTTTTTGTCCCCCAGAAAGTGAATACGGATAAGCATTTCCATGTGCTCCAAGCCCTAAACGGTCAAGTAGAGTCTGAGCTTTTTTCTGGGCATCTTCCTTAGACATTCCCATCGTCTTAATTGGCGAAAGGGTTAAGTTATCTAAGACAGTCAAGTGCGGAAACAGTTGAAAATCCTGAAAGACAAAGCCTAGCAAGTTACGACTTTCCATCTGATCCAAGGGAATCTCTTCATTTTCATAAATAATTTGCCCTGAATCAATAGTTTCAAGTCCTGCTAGCATACGCAAAAGAGTTGTCTTACCACCACCGGATGGTCCAACGATAGCTAAGATTTTCCCCTCTTCGACAGTTAGGTTATAGTTATCAAAAATTTTGTGTTGACCAAATTGCTTGGAAATATTTTTTAATTCTAACATAAGGTCTCCTATTTATAATAGTTGAATTTCTTTTCGATGTTTTTCGAAGCCACAGTCACCACACCCACAAGGATAAGATAAATAGCTCCGGCCACAAACATCGGTGCTAAGGTCGCATCACGGTTAGCAGCGGTACGACTTTCCAAAAGAAGGTCTCCAACCCCAAGAACATAAACCAATGATGAATCCTTAACCAAGTTAATAATCTCGTTAAAGATACTTGGCAAGACAATCTTAACCACCTGAGGAAGGATGATATAGCGTATGGTCTGGAAAGGACTAAGTTTAAGCATTTTAGCTGCTTCGTATTGTCCTTTTGGAATAGCCAAAATTCCTCCACGGAAAATCTCTGCAAAATAAGCTGCATAGTTAAGCGTAAAAGCAAGAATAGCAGCTGGTAGACGATCAAAGACAATCCCAACGCTTGGAAGAACGTAATAAACGAAGATCAATTGTAAAAGGAGGGGCGTTCCACGCATAATCCAAACGTAAAGGGTTAATAACCAATTTAAAGGTTTGAATTTAATCTGCATTAAGAAAGCAAGTACAATCCCTAATGGAATCGACAGTACGATAACAATGAAAAATACTTGAAGTGTGACTACCGCACCGTTCAAAAGGGCTGGTAATACTTCCAAAACGTATGACATATAAACTCCTATAATTATTTAGTGTTGATGAATATTATACCAAAAAAAACAAAAAAATAGTATAAGATTTTAAAAATACTAAAAGGAGTGAGACTGAACCCTCTCTAAAAATTGAGTTCTAATTCCCACTCCTCAAGGACTTAAATAATCTGGAAAACTGTAGGTCTTAAAAAATTTCCTACTTAATCCTTATTTTTAGATTTTCTTAACAAATTCTGATTTAAGTTTCATGGAACCAAAACCATCAATCTTACAATCAATGTTGTGATCACCTTCAACCAAGCGAATATTTTTAACACGTGTTCCTTGCTTGATGTCTTTCGGAGCACCCTTAACTTTCAAATCTTTGATAACTGTAACAGTATCGCCATCAGCAAGACGTGTTCCATTGCTATCAAGAACCACAAGTCCTTCTTCTGCAACTTCGTTTGGATCCCACTCATAGGCACATTCCGGACATACTAGCAAGATTCCATCTTCATAGACATACTCTGAGTTGCATTTTGGACAATTTGGCAATGACATAATTCTCTCCTAAGATTGTAATACAGATACTATTCTACTTTAGATTACTTAATTAAGCAAGAGTGAAAACAAGAAAAACATATACCCCCCTTACAATGTAAGAGATGTTAGTATTTTTATTCAACTGTAACGGATTTAGCTAAGTTACGTGGTTTATCAACGTCGAGTCCACGATGAAGCGTCGCAAAGTAAGCAATTAATTGTGTCGGTACTACCATTGAAATTGGTGATAGGTAAGGGTGGACATTATTAAGAACGATGTCATCACCTTCCTTAGCAACGTTTTCCTCAGCAATGGTCAACACTTTAGCACCACGCGCTACCACTTCTTGGATATTACCACGAGTATGACTAGCAAGAACAGGATCTGACAGGAGGGCAATAACTGGTGTGCCATCTTCGATAAGAGCGATTGTACCATGCTTCAACTCACCTGCTGCGAAACCTTCACATTGGATATATGAGATTTCTTTTAATTTAAGACTTGCTTCCATAGCAACATAGTAATCTTGACCACGACCAATATAGAAAGCATTACGTGTTTCTGAAAGAAGAGCTGCCACCTTCTCATCAATCACTTCTTTTTCAGAGAGCGTTGATTCGATAGATTGTGCTACAAGTGACAATTCATGTACCAAGTCGAATGCTTTAGCTTTTTCATTACCATTAGCTTCACCGACTGCTTTAGCCAAGAAGGCAAGGGTCGCAATCTGAGCTGTGTAAGCTTTAGTAGAAGCTACGGCAATTTCTGGTCCAGCATGAAGAAGCATTGTGTGATCAGCTTCACGAGAAAGAGTAGATCCCGGAACGTTTGTCACCGTCAAACTTGGAATTCCCAACTCGTTAGCTTTAACAAGAACCTGACGACTATCTGCTGTTTCACCTGATTGACTAATAAAGACAAAGAGAGGTTTTTTGCTAAGGAGTGGCATACCATAACCCCACTCAGAAGAAATACCAAGCTCAACTGGAGTATCTGTCAACTCTTCAAGCATCTTCTTAGAGGCAAAACCGGCATGATAAGAAGTTCCTGCTGCGAGGATATAGATGCGGTCAGCTTCTTGAACAGCTTTAATAATTTTAGCATCTACAGTCACTTGACCCTTGTCATCAGTGTAAGCTTGGATGAGCTTACGCATCACTGTTGGTTGCTCATCGATTTCTTTGAGCATATAGTATGGGTATGTCCCTTTACCAATATCAGAAAGGTCAAGCTCAGCAGTATAGCTATCACGTTCTTTAACATTCCCATCATAATCTTGAACTTCGACACTATCAGCTTTCACGATAACCAACTCTTGATCGTGAATTTCCATGTATTGATTTGTTTCGCGAATCATAGCCATAGCATCTGAGCAGACCATGTTATAACCACCACCAAGACCAATTAAAAGTGGTGATTTGTTTTTAGAGACATAAATTGTTGATGCATCTTCAGAATCCATGAGGGCAAATGCATACGATCCACGGATAATGCGGAGAGCCTTCTTGAAAGATTCAATAGTTGACAAACCGTCTTCTTCAACAAATTTACCAATCAAGTGAACAACAATTTCAGTATCGGTTTGACCTTTGAAATGATGACCAGAAAGGTATTCTTCCTTAATTTCAAGATAGTTTTCAATAACACCGTTGTGAACCAAAACGAAACGTTCTGTTTCTGAGCGATGTGGGTGAGCATTGTCTTCCGTTGGTTTCCCATGAGTCGCCCAACGAGTATGTCCGATACCTGCAGTACCTTCTACACCTTCAATTTTAGCAGTAAGTTCCGCAATACGGCCAACAGCTTTAACCGATTGACTAGATGTTTCACCAGCTACAAAGATACCGGCTGAATCGTAACCACGGTATTCTAGCTTTTCAAGTCCTTGAATCAAGATATCAGTTGCATTTGTGTTACCTACAACACCAACAATTCCACACATATTTTTAATAATAACCTCAAGTCAAAGAGGTCATGTCTCCCTTCATTTAAAATTGGTATAGTCAATAAGCTCTTTGAAAAACTTAACGAAGACAGTATATTCCATATATTCAACATTGTCAAGCATAAAATTGGTATAGTTTCCAAAAGACCTTTTAATTGCTTCTTATCCTAAGGAATAATACTTAAAGTATGCTATAATAAGGCTATGCGAATTCAACAATTACATTATATTATCAAAATCGTCGAAACCGGCTCAATGAATGAAGCCGCAAAACAACTTTTCATTACACAACCAAGTCTTTCAAACGCTGTCCGAGATTTAGAAAGAGAGATGGGAATTGACATCTTTATTCGTAACCCTAAAGGGATCACCTTAACCAAGGATGGTGTTGAATTTCTATCTTATGCCCGTCAAGTAGTAGAACAAACTAATCTCTTAGAAGAACGCTACAAAAGTCACACAGAGACACGTGAATTATTTAGTGTTTCTTCTCAACACTACGCTTTTGTCGTCAATGCCTTCGTCTCACTTCTCAAGAGAGCTGATATGACGCGTTACGAGCTCTTCTTACGTGAAACTCGTACCTACGAGATTATCGAAGACGTTAAGAACTTCCGTTCAGAAATCGGTGTTCTCTTCCTTAATGGCTATAACCGAGATGTCTTGACTAAAATGTTTGACGATAACAGACTTACCTATACTAGTCTCTTTAAAGCTAGACCTCATATCTTTGTCAGCAAGTCAAATCCTCTGGCCAAGCATAAAGTGGTCTCATTGGAAGATTTAGAGGACTTCCCTTACCTTAGTTACGATCAGGGGATTCATAATTCCTTCTATTATTCTGAAGAGATTCTCTCACAAATCCCCCATAAAAAGTCGATTGTGGTTTCAGACCGTGCAACACTTTTTAACCTATTAATTGGTTTGGATGGATACACAATTGCCACTGGTATCTTAAATAGTAATTTAAATGGTGACAATATCGTCTCTATTCCACTAGATGTTGATGATGAAATTGATATTGTATACTTGAAACACCAAAAGGCTACTCTCTCTAAAATGGGAGAAAAATTCTTAGACAACCTTGTTAAGGAGGTCACTTTTGATAACTAATATAAGAGCTACTTAGTCCCCACCACATAAGGTTGGAATTTTTTATCGTTCAAAAAAGAGCCCTTTGTACTGACCCCAAAAAGTTAGACAAATAATTTATCCAAAGGATTTAGTTCTGTATTGCACAGGACTGAGTCCTTTTAGTTTTACCTTAATGCGTTTGTTATAATAATTAATATAGTCTACAATAGCTTGTTTCAATGTTCAAGTGAGTGAAACGTCTTCTCGTAACCATAAAACATCTCAGACTCAAGAATGAGAAAGATTCCATCATACCATTGTCTGGACTATTTCCCTTACGTGACATGGACGGTTGGGTCCCTTTATCCTCCAAAAAATGATGATAGAAATCGTGTTGGTATTGCCATCCTTGGTCGCTATGGAGAATTGTGTTTTCATAATGGTCTTCTGTAAAAGCTTGTTCTATCATAGCTTTCACTTGTACTAAATTCGGCGACCTAGAAAGATTATAAGCGACGATTTCACTATTGAAGCCATCTAATACTGGTGATAAATAGAGCTTTTGGCTGCTTGCTGGAATTGCAAACTCTGTCACATCCGTATAACACTTTTCCATTGGTTTAGAGCTTTCAAATTGACGTTGAATAGGTTATCTGCTTTCTTGCCAACTTCTCCTTGGTATGAAGAATACTTGCGTTTACGCCCCATTTTAGGTACTCTTCCTCTTGTCTTCTCAATTCATATATTTGAACTTTATCTTCATAAGCTAATTTCATAATAAAACACCCCAAAAGGTAGATTGTTTCTGTCTAACTTTTGGGGTTTAGTTCAAAAAACTTCAAGAGTGTTTTCTTATAGATAAACTAAGACTAACCTAGCTCCTAATATCTCTGGTAACTAAAAAAGGAGTGAGACAGAACAAATGTTCTGCCTCACTCCCACAAGGATCAAAAAGCTACTACACCATGTAGGTATTTCGATGTTTATTCAAATGCTAGACAATTTTGTCCTAACATTTGCTTAGGATGTTTTTTCTACACTAAGGATTTCAACAGAGTAGCTACCTGCTGGTGATTCGATAGCTACTTTATCTCCAACTTTCTTACCAATCAAGGCTTGAGCAATTGGGCTTTCATTTGAAATTTTACCTGAGAAAATATCAGCACCGGCTGCACCAACGATATGGTAAGTATCTTTGTCGCTTGTACCAACTTCTTGCACAACAACTGTTTTACCAATCGCAACTTCGTCATTAGCAACAGCATCACTATCAACGATTTCTGCGTAACGAATCTTTGTTTCAAGAATTTGAATTTGACCTTCAACAAAGGCTTGCTCATCTTTAGCCGCCTCATACTCAGAGTTTTCTGAAAGGTCACCATAAGAACGGGCAATCTTGATGCGTTCTACAACTTCCGGACGACGTACGAGTTTGTACTCCTCCAATTCTGCTTCAAGTTGTTTTTTTTCTGCTAGGGTCATTACATATGTTTTTTCTGCCATTTTTTTCTCTTTCCTATTTTTTAGCTAGTTGGTTTGAAATCAAACTCAGTAGTCAGTTACTGAATTTTAATTAACCAATCAGACTATTTATCTTTTAGTTTGCTATTAATATAAGTTTCAACATTATGCTGGTGCTCTTCATAGCTCTCAGCAAAATAGACATTACCAGTTGATACATCCGCAACAAAGTACATGTACTTGGTAGAAGATGGATTGATAACCGCTTCTATTGCCGACAGACTAGGACTATCTACAGGACCAGGCATCAACCCTTTATGAACATAATCATTATAAGGGGAGTCAATATTCGTATCAATCGTTGCATCTTCTTTCAAGGTCGTTTCTTGACCAAGTTTTCCAAGAGCATAAAGAACCGCGATATTACTTTGCAGGGCCATGTCTGAATTAAGACGATTATAGAAAACGCTAGCAATGTTTTTACGGTCATCATCAGTTGCTCCCTCTTTTTCAACAAGAGAAGCTAGAGTCAAGATTTCATTAACGTTGTGGTTACTTGATGAAATTGTTGCATAGTATGGTGATAGGTGGGTGTCCATCGTAGATAGCATTTCCTCTGCCAAAGATTCCACCGTCGTATCGTCATGAATATTATAAGTCGCTGGAAACAGATACCCCTCTAGGACATACTTAGCATCTGTAGAATTCGGAAGGTTTGCCAACAAGGTTGGGTACTTCGCTTTCATCTTAGTAATGAAAGCATCATCCTTCATAAGTTTCAAGAAGTCTTTTTCCTTAAGTCCAGTAGATGAATGTTTACCTTTTTTAGCTGATGAATTAACTTCAACCGCCTTGGCGATTTTCTCAATGGTGTATCCTTCTTTAACCAAGACTGTACCCAGAGATGGTTCCTGAGGCTTATCACTTCCTTTTTTCTGAAGTGCCTCAATAATTTCATCCATAGTCATACTAGGCTGAAGGTTATAGTAACCACTTTTTAGATTTGAAATGTTCTTAAACTTGGTATAGTAATTAAAGACTTTACCAGATTTAATGACACCAGCTGATTCCAACAACTGACCGATGTAACTGCTACCTGAATTTTCAGGAATTTCAACACTAATAAACTTAGTCGACTTGACATCTTTTGCACCAACTGCATCACTAACATATCGATAACCAAAGAATCCAGCTAATGATAAGATAAGAATCAAGAAGACAATGATGTTTCTTGCAACTCGTCCTGCACGACGATTATTTTTATTGAGTTTTTGATTTCGGTTGGAGCGTGAAATCGGTTCTTCGTTGATGATTCCGTCCTGTTTAACATCTTTTGGCGAAGACTTTTTCTTCTTCACTTTCTTACGTTTCTTTTTGTTAGATTTTTCAGAGGCTGCTGCTAAAGCAATACTCTCATCACCCTCATTGCCATCAGTTACTAGATCTGACTGAACTCTTACTGGTTCAGAGTGATTACTTACTGTATGATGTTCCCGCAAAAATGCTTCTTTTTGACGTTCTGATGTCATCTTGGACACCAATTCTTTAGGATTCGTGTAGATAGCTTCTTTAGCCTTAGCTTCAATAAGCTCCTTAGCAACATCTGCAGGAATATATTTTTCCTCTGATTCCGCGTTAAGACTAGTTTCCCAAACTGGACGTTTAAAACGACGTTTCAATATTTCAGTCTCCTGAGGAATACTTAAATTTTTCTCCTTATCAACTTGCTCTTTAGGACTTGATATTACGTTTGAATGGACATCAGGGGCTGAAGAATCAGCTTGAGAATTAGAAGACAAGTCAACACTATATTGAAAATCTCGAACCGTCTCAGAAGTCATAGTTTTAGCTATAGCACTATGAGCAACAGAATGAGAACTCAAATTTTGGTTACTTACTTTATTTGACGCTGATCCAGAATCTATTGCATGGCTATCAGCTGACATTGAAAGTGGTGTCTCGGGAACAGCTGCACTTTTTTTATGCTCCTCCTCACGAAGAGAACGGAGCCGTGTCGCTTCTTGTAAATCTCGAAGAATCTGATTTTTAAAGCTTAGGCTATCTTCAGCAGATTCCGAGTATTCATTATGCTTGTCCGTCAAGGCATACCTCCTCTATAGTAACAAACGCCATTATATCTTAAAAAACCAGTTAATGCAAATCAATTGGTTCTTTGTCACAGTAACGTAACACTGGTATTACTAGCCTTCTGGGTTCTCCCAGACCATATTATACCAAATACTATCGCCATGGTTTGATTTGGACTCACCTTCGTCAATGAAACCATTCATCTCATAGTAGGTAATCAGGTAATCATGACAAGTCAAGCTAATCCCTTGACGTTTTTGAGCAATAGCCAGGTCTTTAAAAACTGCAATCAAGGATGTTCCAACACCTTGCCTTTTAAAGTCTTTGGAGATAGATAAACTAGTAACCGCGATATAGCCTCCTTGACTAGCATTAGGAGTTACCTTGTAGAACAAGTCATCTGTAAGATATCGTTCCGAAATCACAGGTCCTTCGATATAATCAGCTACAGTGCCATCAATTTCAGCAATTAGGAAAGTATCGCAAATTGTCTCTAAACGCTCTGCAAGAGCCTCTGGTGTAGCAGCCTCTTCAGGCGAAAAATTTATCTTGTTCGATACGAACAACATCAGTCCAATCATTCGTTCTAGCGTGTCGAATAATCATCTAAGATTCCTTTCTATCCAAGAGAAAGAGCCGAGCGAAATCGCTACAGCCCTTAATATATTACATGTGGGTTTGCAAGCTTGCTAGGAGCTCTTCAAATGAACGTTCATAAAGTTGGATGTCCCCAGCTCCCATAAAGACATAGACAGCATTGTCATGGTCAAGGAGAGGTGAAACATTCTCAACTGTAACCACTTTGGCAGGTTTATTGATCTTAGCGGCAAGATCTTCAACCTTTACATCACCGTGGTCAACTTCACGCGCAGAACCATAAATTTGTGCCAGATAGACAGCATCCGCTTCATTTAAAGCCTCAGCAAAGTCATCAAGAAGAGCAATGGTACGGGTAAAAGTATGTGGTTGGAAAATAGCAACAATCTCTTTAGATGGGTACTTTTGACGTGCTGCATCTAGTGTTGCAATAATTTCAGTTGGGTGGTGAGCAAAGTCATCGATGATAACAGTATCACTAATAATTTTCTCTGTGAAACGACGTTTAACCCCTGAGAAAGTTTTTAGATGTTCAGCAACTAAGGCCATGTCAAAACCAGCTACATACAAGTTAGCAATAACCGCAGTTGCATTCAAGATATTGTGACGACCATAAGCTGGTACATGGAATTCCCCTATGATTTGTCCATCATGCTTCACCTTGAAGTTAGACCCCGTGGTTGTACGAATAATATCTGTTGCCATGAAGTCATCATTTTCTTCAAATCCATAATAATAGATTGGTGCATTGGATGTAATTTTACGGAGGTTAGAATCCTCACCGTAAACAAAGAGCCCTTTTTGTACTTGCTTTGCATAATCATCGAATGCTGAGAAAACATCATCAATACTTGTAAAGTAATCTGGATGGTCAAAGTCAATGTTAGTGATAATTGAGTAAGCAGGATGGTACGGCATGAAATGACGTTCATATTCATCTGCTTCAAAGACAAAGTATTGCGCATTGGCAGAACCACGTCCTGTTCCATCACCGATAAGGTATGACGTATCTGTGATGTTTTTCATAGAGTGTGACAAGAGTCCTGTCGTAGAGGTCTTACCATGTGCACCAGCCACACCAAAGCTAGTGAACTGATTCATGAAATGACCCAAAAATTCATGGTAACGCTTGAACTTATAACCATTTTTAATGGCATAAGCAATTTCAACGTTGTTATCTTCACGAAAAGCATTCCCAGCAATCAATTCAACATCTTCAGTGATGTTTTTTTCATCGAAAGGAAGGATTGGAATGCCCGCTTGCTCAAGACCACGTTGAGTGAAGTAGTATTTTTCCACATCGGAACCTTGAACCTTGTGTCCCATTTGATGGAGCATCAAAGCCAAAGCCGACATACCAGATCCTTTAATTCCAATAAAATGATAAGTTTTTGACATAGTTTCTCCTTGCAATCAAACTGCGATTAATTTGCATCTTCTAAATGCGTCAAATTTAGTTCTTGAGCAATTCGGTGTTCACGGTGAATTTGACGTTCTGTGTAATTATAAACCTGGCTACGTTTCAAGAAGTCATAGCTATTTTTCTTGACGTTCTTACGAGATGGATTACTAGGTTGTTGATAAGTTGGAGTCACTTCTGCCAAGATATAAGTATCTTGTTTCAGACGATTTGCCAAGTGATGGATTTTTGAGTGTTTACCATTTGGTGCTAATGTTCTCTTAATAGCACTTACAGGAGCTCCCAAGATAGACGCCATCACTGGCTCCTTATCCGTCGTTACAGCAACTGCCTCAACAGTAGCCTCAAAGCTTGGCTTATTTTCTACCTTAGGCTTAGCAGCTAGTGAACGGATATTCGTAGATTTAGTTGATTGAGCTTCTTGGCGTAGGTATTTTTGGCGTTTATCACGTACGTCACGCTTCGCCTTTTCACGGGCTTCTTCAGCATAAGTCATTCCATCCTCTTGTGTTTCAGCTCGGTCTGGAGCCTGCTTACGTTTATGAGGCTTAGCTGACAAGAAATCATGGTTCAGAAAGAAATCGTTATAGTCCTTATCCTGATAAGGACCACGGATATTAGTGATTAAATCTTCATTTTCGTATAAACGCATAGAGATAGGTTCTTGCAAGCAAGATTCTCCGTCCGGAATCAACGGAAATTGTCGTCTTTGGCGATGCATAAAAGACTTCCTTTCGTTTTCGAGATGATGCGTATCTTAATATAAACAATCGGGAATGGGGAGATACGTCTTGCAATATTCTATTATATCCTAATTCAAAAGATTTGCCTAGTGTCATTTTTATATCTTAGTATTCCAATATTAAATATAACAGATTAAGATATTGCAATACCAAGAATTTCTTTAATATCCTCAACTGTCATGCTAGCACAGCTTTCATTGCCATCTAATACTGTTGTAACGAGATTTTTCTTACCTTCTTGAAGCTCAAGAATCTTCTCTTCGATAGTACCTCTTGTAATCAAACGGAAAACTTCGACATTTTGTTTCTGACCTATACGATGAGCACGACTAATAGCCTGCATTTCCACCGCTGGATTCCACCAAAGGTCAATCAGAATAACTGTATCAGCACCAGTCAAGTTGAGTCCTACCCCCCCTGCTTTTAAAGAAATCAAAAAGGCATCTCGACTCCCCTGATTGAAGGCTCTGGTCATCTCATGACGACTATCAGATGGGGTCGACCCTGTTAGCTTATAAGAGGAAATACCTAACTCTTGTAAAAGTTCCTCTGTAATATCTAACATCCCACGAAATTGTGAAAAAATAAGGACACGATGGTCTGATTCCTTAATTTGACTAAGTAGGTCTCTAAGACTATCTAATTTCCCACTATCACCAGCGTAATCCATAAAGAGGGCTGGCGTGTCACAGATTTGGCGTAAGCGGGTAATTCCTGACAAGATTTCCACCTTACGACGATTAATTTCCTGATCACTTGCTGAAATTAAACCTTGTTGCATCTGTTGCAATTGTGCTAAATAAATAGCCTTTTGACTATCCGACAATTCACTTTGGTGCGTAATTTCAATCAGGTCCGGTAAATCAGGAAGAACCTCATCTTTTTTACGTCTAAGAATAAATGGAGTAATGTACCGGGCCACTTCCATAGGTGTTAGCTTAAGAAAAGTTTTCTTAGCTGGTAAAAGCCCCGGTAAAACAATCTGGAAAATAGACCAAATCTCCAACAAATGATTTTCAATAGGCGTTCCAGATAGAGCTAGGCAATGCGGAACAGAAAAATCACGTAAATATTGAGCAATCTTCGTCTGAGTATTCTTCATGACCTGTGCCTCATCTAGAATGAGATAATCATACTGACCAGCCTTATAAACATCAAAATCCTGACGGAATGAAGCATAGCTAGTAATAATAATCTGATGGTCTTCTGCAATGATCTCATCACGTTTTGGCTTAAGTCCATAAGAAACTGCTACATCTAACTGAGGAGCAAATTTTTTAAATTCATCCTGCCAATTGTAAATTAAACTCGATGGCGATAGAACCAAGACTCGTTGTCCATCCTCTAAATGTGCAGAAAGATAAGCAATGGTCTGTAAAGTTTTCCCCAACCCCATATCGTCGGCTAAAATACCACCAAAACCATAGTGATGCAACATTGATAGCCATTGAACTCCTCTTTCTTGGTAAGGACGAAGGTTAACTTCTACATGATAGGATGGCAGGTCGAACGTTTCCGGTTTTCTCAAATGTTGCGCTAGCTGTTGAAAATCTTCTGAAAAACGAACAGAATCATTTTCTGAAAGAGAGTCCATCAATTGATAGGCGGCTAATTGATGGAGTTCTAGATGCCCTTCCCCCGAATAACGGGCCCTCAAAGTTCTTAGACTCTCACTGATACGTTGTGTCCCCTCATCAAAGACAATCAACTGACCACTACGATTAACAAAGTAGGGCGCTCTGTCCATCAAAGCTTCTAAAGCATGATCCACATCCCCATCATCGAGACTTGAAAAATCAAACGAAATCTCTAATAGATTTCCTTGACGCTCTACCTGAATTTGTGGACTCTGTTCAACACGTAAGTCACGCAACTCCTGTCCAATAAGAACTGGCCCTGCATTTTCAAAAGCTGGTAGAGTATTTATAAAAAAATCATAGAGCTCTTGATTGCTATTTAAGCGTTTAGATGACTGAAAATCAGGGGTAAATCCATGTTTAACCATCAAACGAAAAATAGCCTGTTCATTACGATAGTTACTAGTAAAGCCTAAATGACTTAACTCATAACGATTATCCACAACATATCCATCAAAATCAAAAGCCAATGTGAGCACAACCTCGCGTTCACCTTTCAAATCAAAGCGAAATCTCGGGGTGAAATCTTTGATATTAAACGCTTTTGGGGCTTTAACCGGTCCCATAGTCTTAAAATCAGAAAGACTAGCAGCTAAGATAGCTTGTTCTTCTAGATTAAAACTGACATGTTTATTCAAATCGCTTCCGATAGGGAGAGAACGTAAGCCAAGCAAAATTTTTTGCTGTTTTCTATTAAGACGATAGAAAACACCCTGATAAAAGATAATACGATTATTAAAAAATGTTTGGCTATTTTTCTCAGCAACAGTCAATTCAATCATTTTGGGCTCGACACAAATATCAAACGAGAAAAGATTGGCTTCAGCAGTCAAGTCCTCTACCAAAAAGCTGCGATATTCAATACCTTCCCATTCAAACCTGAAGCCATCCAAATCTTGCATCAACCTCAATCCCTCCTCAAAAAAACCATAGGGGAGACTAAGGTGTCGTGCATTATTCGGTAAAATAAAGGTTAAATTTGTTTTGGCTTCATCTGGAATCATCCGTCCTAAAAAGTCTAAAAATGCTTGTGAAGCCTGGTCAAACTGAATGAGTGATAGAGGTTCATAGTAATTCTTACCTATCTGATAATAGCCTTCAGTCTCTATAAGCTTGAGGAAGGCTGGGATATCTCGAACAACGTAAGAACGTTCGTCCGGTAAGCGACGTAAACGTAAACTCCACCAAATCTCTGAACCAAAGGTAGATTCCTCTCCCTCTACCGTGAGGCTATATCTAACTGTATCATTCTCATTCAGAGAAAGGCTCTCTAAAAATAAACCACCAAAAGAACGCCCCCGCTCTTGGTCCTGGGCGGACTCTTGTTTCTCCTCTAATTTTGCTAAGAGACGCTGGCCCTCCTTAGCATTTTTTAGATAGTACTCAACCGCTGCCAAATGGGAGCAATAGCCTTTTTGAGCGAAAAAATCACAGTCACACATGATTTCAGGATCATCGAGTGCATAAATTAAATGATGTTGACCAACCGTCGTGTCCAACTGAGTTTCTGAGACCTGACTAATGGCAATTAAACCCTTTTCAAAAAGTTTAATTCCCTCATTACGGACTCTACCCGGAATCAATTTCGCCATAGTATTCACCCCTATCTTATCCCCCTATTATAGCACAAAACTCTTATAAATTCGGACTTCACAAAGATAAAACAAAAAAAACACTCCCTAGGGAGTGTCGTCGATTTTTATTAATAATCAAGTTTATCTGAGTGACCTGAACCATTGCCTACATAGTAACCTGTCTTACAGTTGATACTAAAGAGATAAGTTCCATCTGGAAGGTACATGTTGTAGTAACCATTTCCGTTGATGATGTTGACTGGCTCAAGGATAAAGTTATCTCCTGAGAAGTACCCACGTGAGTGAGATGTTGCAATGATCTTATCAAGAACACCATCAGCCCAAGTCCAAGCTGGATTACTTGTATCCGCTACTACGTTTGCATTATAAGGCACACGAGAGCGATCACGTTGAAGGATAGATGGATTGTAATTCATGATGCCACGTGTCACAACTGTTGAAGTTGCAGCTGTACCACTAGAAACTCCACCAGCCGCACCTGTTACACCTGAATTAGCTGCTCCAGATGTGTTATCTCCCGAAGGAGTAGCGGTATTAACACTTTCAGAAGCTGTCACTGCAGACGTTGCACTTGCAGCCTTACCCTTTTCTTCAAGCTGTGTTTTACCGCCCTTAATGACTTCTTGGATAATGCTATCAAGACTAGCATTGCCAGTATTTGTTACACGTTCTGAAAGATCATTAAAGTTTGCATCAGATTTAACTGAGATAGAGGCATTATAGCTACCGTCTACAAGAGCATCTGATTCATACTTACTATTGACTTTTTCAATAGCTTCGATTTGTTTCTTCAAGTTATCGTATTTGGTCTTAGCTGCATCATAATACTTGGTTTTTTCCAATTTTTTAAGTAGTTTTTCCAAGTCTGATAGCTTACCAAATTGATCATTAGCTAGTTTTGTTTGCTCATCATCTGTGAAGAAATTCTTATACATGTCTTCGAAGGCTTTATTATCAGAAGCTGATGCGCCCTTGCTTGATGATGATATCACTGCTGAAGAAGCAGTGCTTGTAGTTTTCGCAGATTGGCTATGTGTTACTTTATAAAGAGCATAGCTCCCACCAATTATAGCTAGAGCAAGAACCGTGAGAGCACCGATAACAACACCCTTACGGCGATAAACTGGAATATCACCATCAAAGACACCTTTATGAGATGGAGAAATAGACCCTGAAGAGATTTTATCTTCTGCTGATGGACGACTAACTGTCATAGACACTTTTGGTGTCGCTTTTGCTTCATCAGCTTTAACTCCTGTTACACCAGCAACTGTTGTGGCAATAGCGTCTGAGTCGATTGTTTCTGAGACTTCAACATCTTCCAACAGAGGTTTAGAGGCTTGTGGTTCAGAAGCCTTGTCATCAGCAGGTAAAGTACTTTCTGGTTCCGGATCATCAACATTGTCTACCATAGCAGTGTTATCAACTTGTTGATTAGTTGAGGTAGTCGTCGCAGTAAGGGCTTCACCAAGATCAAATTTTTCTGCTTCTGAAGTGATAAAACGGTCAGCATTAGTTGATGTTATAATGGTTTCAGAGCTTTCACTTTCTGGTTTCACAGTGATTTCAGAGTCAACAGGAGCTCGAGTATCATCTGCCTTAGTTTCAGTTGTGCCAAAACCAGATGTAATAGGTGTTACTGTTTCGTCAGCAGTCGTTGAGTTAGTTGACTCATTAGCCAATGTTTGACCAATCAAACCTGAATCAGCAAATTCCTGACGTTGCTTTTGAATGAAGGCATCCAAGGGTGATGTATCGCCATCTGCTTCAATTTTCTTTGAGAATTTTTGTGAGGTAACTTCTTCACGATGTTGCTTAATATACTTATCCAAAATACTATCTGTTTCGGTTACACCAGCATTAATCTCAGCTTCTTTGCGGACAGCCTCACCGACTGTCATTTCCTTGGCATCTTGGAAATCTAACTCTTGGCTTTCTTCATAGCCATTTTGTGTTTTATCTTCTGACACGTTTAATTTACCTTTCTAGCCTCAGAACGGCGAACACGCTCTCCAAAATATTGATACAAATCAACGCGAAGTGTTCCGTTATAAAGCTTACGTTTTTTATCAGCTTTCATGCCGTATTTACTTTCAAATTGTTCATCACTGGTCAAGATAAACTTGCTCCACGTTTTAAGCGGCGCAAAAGTTTGACCCATTTCATTATACAAGATATCCACGGCCTTGTCATCCAACAAGCGCTCCCCATAAGGAGGATTTGAAATAATGACACCGTTTATTTTATCTGTTTTCAAGTCCTGTAAACGCATTTGTTTGAATTTAACAACATCTTCAAGACCAGCTTCGCGAGCATTAGCCTTAGCAATCTCAACCATACGGCTATCAATATCACACCCCATAATGTCTAATGCAACATCGTAATTTGCCTTTCTATCAGCTTCATCTCGTACTGACTGTACTAAATCTTTACCCACCCAATTCCATACCTCAAAAGCAAAATCACGATTAAAACCTGGTGCAATATTCATTCCAATCATAGCAGCTTCAATACAGAAGGTCCCCGAACCACAAGTTGGGTCAATCAAAGGTTTGTCAGGATACCAGTTGCTAAGTTCAAGAATAGCAGCTGCCATATTTTCTTTAATAGGTGCCCCACCTTTATCAGTACGATAACCACGCTTAAAAAGACTAGCGCCTGTAGTATCAATTAAAACAGTAGCCTTATCCTTTAAGATGGAAACTTCAATCTTAAATTCCGCACCTGTTTCTTGAAGAGGCACTTCTTCCGGACGGTGGAAATACTTCTGTAGTTTTTTAACGACAGCTTTTTTAGAAATCGCCTGAACAGACTGCTCATTATGAAGCTTTGATTTAACACATTTAGCTTTTGAAATTGGGAACTTTGCACCTAAGGGAAGATAATTTTCCCAGTCCAAAGCAAAAACTCCCTGAAAAAGCTCCTCAAAAGTACGTGCTGGAAACTCACCCACCACAATCTTGATACGGTCTGCAGCTCTCAACCAAAGGTTAGTTTCAGCAATTGCACGAACATCACCCTGAAAACGCACCTTACCATTTTCAACCTGGGTCTCATACCCCAACTCACGTAGTTCACGTCCAACCACAGCTTCAAGTCCGGCTGCAGCAGTTGCTACTAATGTAAATGTTTCTTTCATTGTCATCCTTTTACCTAATTATTACGAGTACAAATTTCCCTAAGCTATAGCTTATTATTCACTCTTGCCCTTAGATGGTAGACGCAAAAGAGACGATTCTTGCTAAAAGAAGGCTGAGACATGTGTCCCAGCCTCACCTATATGCAATTTTCTATAAGCCATGTTCTGTTCCAGAAGTGACTAGGTACCACTTCCTTCGATAATCATCTGTCTACTGCATAGCAGTCAGAATGGTCCGTTCGTTTCCGGCCATCCCATGCCCCTACCAAAGTTTGGGTTGCTAGCTTGAGGGGTTTACCGCGTTCCACTTTTTAGGTTTCCCTAAAAACTCCGTCACTGTGGCACTTTCAGAGCTACTAAAACCTATCCGAAGACTTAGCCAGTTCGCTCGCCGTAACTTGAAAATCAAGTCCCTAGGCTTATTGATTCGCCTAGCACAAACACTACTGGCATCACAGCCAGTGCTAGCATGGACTTTCCTCATGGAAGACTTGCAACCATGCGATTATCCGAAAATTGCACAAAACCAGTTTTATTCGACGATTTGTTTTCCAAAGACCTCTTTTTCCAAACGACTGATACGTTTTAAGATATCATAGTTTGAAGCCGAAGCAATATTGGCAGTGGCATGTGATGGTTCACTTGTCGAACTTGCATATGCGGGACGGCTTGCAGGAGCCGATGTTGCCTTAGCCTTCAGTTTTGCATTTTCTTCTTGCAATTCCTTAACTAGAGCAATGTAGACAGTGTAATCTTTGATCACATCATCTAGAAACTCATCAACTTCTGTTTTATCGTATCCACGTATGCTTGTTTTAAATTCTTGTTCGTAGATTTTCTTGGGCGTTAAATTAATCTTAGCCATTATTCTTCTCCAATACTTGTCTTATCTAACTTACTAATACTTTACAGTCTATTGTTTTCATGATACAGAAAAAAATATAAAAATGCAAGTTTAAAACGCAATTATATCCTATTCCGACATGACTTCATTGAGGTCATCAAAAGTCAATCGAAATAAGGGATAATCACTTGCTGCTATTATCATATTGTAAAAATATTTCAAATTTGTTTCATTTTCAGGCTCATAAAATAAATAAGCTTGGTCTGTATTATCGATGAGAAACTGATTAAATTGTTTGAACTGAGCTGGCGATTGATAAGCTGGAAAACTATACTTTACGAAATCAACTTGTTTAAAGGCTGCCAATTTTTCTTGGTTAGCTTCACTCCAATTCTGACCGTGTGTTTCAAATGGAAATAACGTCGCTAACCTCAAAGGGTAGTCTTTCTGAAGTTCCTTAGCCACTTCTAGCGCCCAAAATTCAAAACCAAGGTTCCCAGTAAAAATCATCCAATCCACACCTTCATCTAAAAAACGTTTAAGATCACGTTTGATTGCTTTCTTAATGATATTTACCTTAGGATCCTTGTCTTTAAAAACACCAAGTTCAAAGCTCTTATAGCCCGTTATGAGTAGTGATGTCATTTATTGTTTTCCTCGCTCATTTTATGGTATAATGAAATAGTCTTTATGCATATCTTATAAATAAGAAGGGAAAGAAATGGTAAACTATCCCCATCAGATATCTCGTAAGATAGCACAAGTACGTACTAAAAAATCTAATAGAGTTGACTTTGCCAATCGGGGGATGAACTTTGAATCTGCTATTAATGCGACTAATGATTACTATTTGTCGCGTGGCTTAGCCGTTATTCATAAGAAACCTACACCGGTTCAGATCGTCAAAGTCGATTATCCAAAACGCTCACGAGCAAAGATTGTAGAAGCTTACTTTAGGCAAGCCTCAACTACTGACTACTCTGGCGTTTACAAAGGATACTATATTGATTTTGAAGCCAAAGAGACACGGCAAAAGACATCTATGCCTATGAAAAACTTTCATGCGCATCAAATTAAGCACATGTCTCAGGTCATCAATCAAGATGGAATCTGCTTCGTGCTACTCCACTTTTCAACGCTTAAGGAAACCTACCTTCTGCCTGCCAAAGACTTAATCGCTTTTTATCAAATTGATAAGGGGACAAAATCAATGCCTCTTGATTATATCAAAAAAAGAGGTTATGCAATCGCAGAATCAGCTTATCCTCAAGTTCCTTATTTAGAGATCATTGAAAAATTATTAGGTGGTAACACATAATGGCTAAATTTAATTTCAGCAACTTTAAAGAATCACTTAACGGTTCAACTAAACGTGCTAAAAACACACAGGTTAAACGTTCAGATTCTTCTCGCTATAGCAAAGGAAAACGCTCAGCTGCTTCAGATCAAAATTTAGGATGGCGTATTGCAAAATACGCTTTTATTGGACTACTCACTTTCTTTGTAATCTGTGTCATCGCTGGTGGTGGACTCTTTGCTTACTATGTTAGCAGTGTTCCTAAACTTACCGAGAACAAGTTGCAATCAACAAACTCAAGTAGGATTTACGATGGTAATGGTAGTCTTATTGCTGACTTGGGATCCGAAAAACGTGAAAGTGCATCAACAGATGAGATTCCTATAATCCTAGTCAATGCAATTACCTCTATCGAGGATAAGCGTTTCTTTACCCATCGCGGCATTGACGTTTATCGTATTATGGGAGCCGCTATTAACAACCTTCGCCATAACAGCACTCAAGGGGGATCTACACTTGATCAACAGTTGATTAAGTTAGCCTACTTCTCAACTAATACCTCAGACCAAACCCTTAAACGTAAGTCACAAGAAATATGGTTATCTCTCCAAATGGAGCGTCAGTATACTAAACAAGAAATCTTGACCTTCTACGTTAATAAGGTTTATATGGGTAATGGTTACTACGGTATGAAGACCGCAGCTAAATCTTATTTTGGTAAAGAATTAGGTGACCTCTCAGTTGCCCAAGCAGCTCTTCTTGCTGGTATCCCACAAGCACCAACACAATATGATCCTTATACTAATCCGGATGCTGCTAAAGAACGTCGCAACACTGTTCTTAATGAAATGTATGAAGACAAAAATATTTCTAAAGAGGAGTACGTGCAAGCTAAAGCAACGGATATATCAGATGGTCTTCTTCCACTTACGAATAAAGCTAGCTACGAACCATACCTAGATAACTACATCAAACAAGTTATTGAACAAGTCTCTACCGAAGCCAATGCTGATATCTACTCAGCTGGACTCGATGTCTATACAAATCTTGATCCTGATATTCAAAAATACATTTGGAATGTCTACAACTCAAATGATTATATTGCTTATCCTGATGACAAATTTCAAGTAGCTTCTACTATCATTGATGTTACCAATGGACGTGTTGTTGCTCAATTGGGATCACGTCACCAAGACGAAAACATTGCCCTTGGTACAAACCAAGCTGTTCAAACTGATCGTGACTGGGGGTCTACAATGAAACCTATCACCGATTACGCACCTGCTATTGAAAAAAGGGTATATACTAACACTGGTACTACCGTTTACGATACCCCTTATAATTTCCCAGGTACTTCAACTCCAGTTTACAACTGGGACCGCAAGTATTACGGAAGTATCTCTCTGACTTATGCGATTCAACAATCACGTAACGTTACTGCGGTTAAAGCGCTTCAAGCGACTGGCTTGGATTATGCTCAATCCTTTTTGAAAGATTTAGGTATTGAGTACCCAGAGATGTTTTATTCAAACGCTATCTCATCTTCAACAACATCATCAGATCCTAAATATGGTGCTTCAAGTGAGAAGATGGCGGCTGCCTATGCATCCTTTGCCAATGGTGGTACTTACTATAAACCTTCCTACATTAAATCAATTAAATTTGAAGATGGTTCAACAAAATCATACGATTCTAAAGGTGTCGAGGCCATGTCGCCACAAACAGCTTATATGATGAATAGCATGTTGAAACAGGTTTTGACAGGTGGTACAGCGACTGAAGCTTATGTACCTGGCACGATCAATGCCGGTAAAACGGGTACATCTAACTACAGTGACGATGAGTACTATCAAGTACAAAAAGAAAGTGGCGTCTACGCTGATTTTATTGTTCCTGACGAAACGTTCGTTGGTTATAATACTAAATATGCAATGGCCATTTGGACAGGTTATGAAAACCGTAAAACTCCACTTTATGGCTCAGACCTAAATATCGCTAAACAAATCTACGGTCTAACAAGTAGATACCTCAACCAGATGTATGGTGCAGGTTCGAAAGATTTCGATATGCCTAGTGGTGTTTACAACAATGGTAGTTACGTCTTCCTAACTGGTTCGTCAACGTCAAATGTTTATAACGGATCACTAGGAACATCTAGCTCATCATCAAGTTCGGATTATGGTAAAAGTAGTGACTCATCAAGTTCGGATTATGGTAAAAGTAGTGACTCATCAAGTTCACAAGATAGTCAACAGTATGGCCCAGATGCATCAACAAATCCTTCAACATCGGGTTCTAACGGTGCTGAGAATTCAAATTCAAACACTTCTACTTCTACAGTAGATGAGTAAAAAGGAATTGAAAAGAGTCATCCATTAGATAGCTCTTTTTACAACCATAAATTTTAATGAAGTCAACTAAAAACACTGGAATTCTATCCAGTGTTTTTGAAATATCCTCTTATTTTGAAGCAAGGGATCCCATTGGGTCCCAAGGCGCAAGCACTTGTGGATCCGCTTCATAGGCAGCCAACTCTTCAGCTGTAAGGAAATCTTTGCGAACAACGATTTGATATGTATATTCATCCATCCAAGCATCAGAAGCAACAAAGTACCCCTTTTGTCCAACCTTATCTCCCCAAGAGTTTTCAATCTTCCATTTAATTGGTTTACCATCAGCATCCAGATCAACACCTGTCAATACCATGGCATGGGTCATGAGAGATTCACTGTAGTCTAAACGTCCAGCCTTGTCTTGAGTCCAGTTAATATCCATGCTAGCTGTAAAATCGTAAACATTAGTTGCAAGAATACCTTTTTGACGGTCCGAAACCTGACCAACATCTGAACCAAACCATACACTCTCTCCTGCCTTCATCTGTGCAATAGCAAGCTCTTTGAATCGGTCCATTGGGAGGTTAATATAACGAACACTTGGCGCACCTACAACATTTCCCAACATCTCAACCGTGTAAGATTTTCCGTAAGGTTTATCAGCTGTTGGAGCGTTGATAACTGATACATAGTCGCTGAGTTTAAGGCCAACATATTTTTCAAAGAAGGCCCGTGGCGTGATACCCTTCTCAGATTGATAGTTATCATCTTTATCTCGATAGGCAAAATCAAACTGACGTGGTGGCAAGCCAAGGGTCATGGCAAGATAATTGAAGATTTCTTGAAGGAACTCCTCCTTTTTAGCTTGAACAGCAGCCTGATCAGCACCACTGGCAATCAAATCGCGCAAGATTTGGGCATCTTGACGAAGGAGTTTATTAAGGTATTGATTAAGCTCACGACTATTGCTTGAAGCTACAGATTCTGGATATACTGATTTTGGTACAACACCATATTTTTCAAAGAGTGATACGACCATATCCCATTGTCCACCATCTTGTTGAGGGGTATCCAAAAGGAATTTAACCTTACGACTACCAATTTCTTGATCTGCTGTAGCAATAATTTGTTCCAAGAACCAGTTTGATTTTTCATATTTATCCCAGAAAAATGTGTGGGCTTGAGAAAGCTCGAAACTTTCCAATTTGAAGTCTGAAATCAATTTATGGCGGAAAGTATTAAGGGCCGCAAACATCCAGCAACGACCTGAAGCTTTTTGGTTAGACACCTCATCTTTAGTCAAATCAATTGAGAAAACAAAATCATTTTCCACTTCTGATTGACGTGTCTCGATAGATTTAAGCAAGCCGTTATGGGTTACTGCATTTTCAATAGCGCCATACTTGGCATTGGCCTCATAATCTGCAAATAGTTTTTCTGTGAAATCTGTTGATAGTGAAGTCATAAGATTCCTCCTTTTAAGACTTATTACTATCTATTTTATCACTAATTTCTGAAAATTCAATTTAAAAATACCCCTAGGTTAAACCTAGGGGTACGACAATCTTATTCAACTTTATCAAAAAGCGTTTCAGGTGCTGGTTTAGTTGGCTGACATGACATGACAATGAGTACAATACTTCCAATGAATGAGAAGAAAGTCAAGATTGGTACAAGCCCTATACAACTTAGAAGCCCCCAAGCCGGATGAATACCTGCATCTCGCAAACGACGAAATTGAAGGGACAGTTGTGGAATTAATATGATCAATCCAAAAATCATTATTGGTGACATATATTTCAAAATCATTTTTTGTATTTCAGTTGAGTCATTTAATATCGCTGGGTTATGAGACACATTACTGAAGAAAGGAATGAGAACAAAACCTACTACAAGGATAGTACTAATGATGACATTAATCAAGTAAACCCACCAGTAGTCTGGGCGTGTCGAACGTCCACTAAAATCAAAGGCACGCTTCCAAAAATCAATATAAGCTTTAATCATAAATCATTTCTCTTATTATTTCCAAAAATCATCAAAAATGGTGATTGGCAAGTGACGTTTGTGTTGACCTTTACGCCACCAAGTCTCAATCGTTTCCTGAGCTTTGGCTGATACTTCCTTGCCTTCAAGGTAATCATCAATCTCATGATAGGTCACTCCCAATGCCACTTCGTCGGCAATTCCTGGTTTATCTTCTTCCAGGTCAGCTGTTGGTACTTTTTCATAAAGGGCTTTATCAGCACCAAGCTCTGCAAGAAGGGCAGCGCCTTGACGCTTGTTTAGACGAAAGAGTGGCAGGATATCCGCACCACCATCACCAAATTTTGTGAAGAACCCTGTAAGGTTTTCAGCGGCGTGGTCTGTCCCAATAACTGCTCCACTATTTTCACCAGCAACCGCATATTGGGTTATCATACGTTGGCGGGCCTTGATATTTCCCTTATTAAAGTCAGATACGTTTACACCTGCCTTGGCCAGTTCAGCAACCTGACCATCAACAGCTTCTTTAATGTTAATCGTAAGACTTACATCTGGCTTGATAAAAGCTAGGGCACGTTGGGCATCGTCTTCATCTGCTTGAACTCCATATGGTAAACGAATGGCGATAAACTGATAGTCTTTTTCTGTCTCTGCACGAAGTTCTTCAACTGCAAGTTGCGCAAGACGACCAGCCAATGTAGAATCCTGACCTCCTGAAATCCCTAAAACATATGTTTTAAGGAATGGATGTTTGATCATGTAGGCCTTCAAAAAATCAACGGATTTTCGAATCTCTTCCTTCGGATTAATGCTAGGTTTAACTCCTAGTTGAGCAATAATAGTTTCTTGCAAAGTCATATTTTCTCCTTTTACTCTGACAAGTCATGGGCTTTCTTACGCATATTATCAATCAAGGTCATCTTGTGATCCCAGACATCTTTGGCCAAGTCAACTGGATAATCTTGGGGGTTAAGAACGCGCTTGTACTCATTCCAAAGCTCATCCAATTTCTTAGTCGCATAGTTCTTGATTTCATCAAGACTTGGCAAATCATAGATTAGTTGCCCCTTGTCGTAGATTGGGACCAAAAGTGGCACCGCATCAAAATCGCGGACAGTCTTGTTAATGTAGGTGTAAGTCGGGTGGAACATGTTAATTTCTTCTAAAGCATTAACATCCGTGTCTGCGAAGGTGATATAGTCACCTTCTGATTTCCCCTTAGCACGACTCGTAATACGCCACACTTGCTTCTTACCTGGTGTCGAAACCTTCTCAGCGTTGTTGGACAACTTGATGGTATCCTGCATGACTCCCTGATCATTCTCGATTGAGACAATTTTGTAGACCGCACCCAAGGCTGGTTGATCATAGGCTGTGATAAGATTAGTACCAACACCCCAAACATCAATCTTGGCCTTCTGCATTTTCAAGTTAAGAATGGTATTTTCATCAAGGTCATTTGAAGCGTAAATCTTGGCATCAGGGAAACCAGCCGCATCTAGTTGCTTACGGACCTGCTTAGACAGATAAGCCAAGTCACCTGAATCAAGACGAACACCCAAGAAGTTGATCTTATCACCTAGCTCTTTAGCCACACGGATAGCATTTGGAACACCAATCTTAAGGGTATCATAGGTATCCACAAGAAATATGCAGTCTTTATGAGTAGATGCATAGGCTTTAAAGGCATCATAATCGTTTCCATAAGCTTGAACAAGGGCATGGGCATGAGTACCTGAAACAGGAATACCGAAAATCTTACCTGCACGTACATTTGAAGTTGCGTCAGCACCACCAATCACGGCTGCACGCGTCCCCCATATTGCTGCATCCATCTCTTGGGCACGACGTGTCCCAAATTCCAACAGAGGAGCATCCTCAATAACAGAACGAATACGAGCTGCCTTAGTCGCAATAAGAATCTGGTAATTAAGGATATTCAGTAGGGCAGTCTCTACTAACTGACACTGAGCCAAGGGACCTTCCACTTGAAAAATCGGTTCATTAGCAAATACCAAATCACCCTCAAGGGCTGAATTAATAGTCAACTCGAGTTTTAGATTGGCCAGATAGTCCAGAAAATCCTTCGGATAGCCTAAATCCTTCAGATAAGCAATATCAGTTTCTGAAAAAGTCAGATTTTCAAGATAGTTGACAATATGCTCCAGACCTGCGAACACAGCAAAGCCATTTTTAAACGGAAGTTGACGGAAATAAACTTCAAAAACGGCCTTTTTATTGTGAATACCTTGGTTGAAGTAGACCTGCATCATATTGATTTGATACAAGTCCGTGTGCAAGGTTAAACTATCATCTTTATACAAGGATTTCCTCCAATCGAATAGGTACTTATTTTTTGTTATTAATAGCTTGTTTATGCTGACTATTATAGCATTTTTGAGCAATTGTCTCCACATTTCAGAAAGTTAAATATTGTTTGGATTTTCCGATTTTTCTAATGGTTCTTTTGACGAAAAAGAGTAGCCTTGATGGACTACTCTTCATTTCTATTCATATCCTTAGGTTACTGATAGGCTCGTCTACGTGTATGGACTTACCAACCAGAACTGTGTTTTTATCTTAGTTGGGACTATTATAGCATATTTATAATCTTCTTTTATTGCTTTTTCAAATGCCTATCAAAAAAATGAATCGTAGCCAACCAAAAATCCTCACTCTCTTTCATCAGTAAACGCCAATCTTTTCGATAACGATGATTTGGTTGATAAGCCACCGTCAACATGTGACCTGTTTCATGATATTTTTTAAATGTAATGTAGTGTCCTTTATAATGTGAGACAATATCATCAATTGCTGACGAAGCATCCCATATTTCATCAACGGTACTTTCGAGCAACAAGATTGGTGAATGCATTTGACCAATATCTATCCTAGCAGAGCAATCTTTAGGGAAATCTTTTCTAAAAAGTTTACTGAACAAATAATCTCTAAATCGAAACTTTTGATAGGGAAGTTCTTTTTGCAAATGCGTCCAATAAGAAGTATGAGAGTTCCATTTCCCTATTATTCCTTCATACACCACATCAGAGGGGGAATTTAGTACCAAGCATTGAACGTCATTAAAAATGCTCTCCTCAGCTAAAACTAACTCTGCTCCTTTAGACCGTCCATAGATTCCAATTCTTTCACTATCTACTTGAGGGTACTGACATAGATAACTCTTTGCCTCCACAAGGCACTCTAAAGGAATACGTTTCAAATGTTTTGGCAACCTCTCTAAACCAAAGTAGGCAATTGCTAAACAAATATAACCTCTAGAAGAGAGAAGCTGAGCTATATTCTGTGCCTTTTCAATCCTTCCTTCACTACCGCTCACAATAATCAATGCTTGGTGTTTTGATTGCCTTTTTATCATAAAAGAGTCTCCCTTGAAAATGTTTCCCGTAAATATCTTGATGACTAATTTGCGAACTCATATAATGTCTTGTGAAAGTTCTCTCTGCAATGACAGTATTTCCTTGCATAATTTTGATTCCCACAAAAAAATGATCTAATAAGGGAATTTTAGAAAGAGAGTTTGGAAGTTTCTTTCTCTTATTGGTCAAGGGCTTGGCATTAAAAAATAGTCCCATTGTTGAAATACCTTCATACGAACCAGAACAAGATGGGGTTTGTGAGATATTAATAATACCATTCGTATCTGATACAAAAGTCGCTGTTGATTTCCATAAAACATCATGAGCTAAACGCATGGGAGGATTGATACAATAATAATCAGATAGAAACATTTCGACTCGCTATGTTTCTATTGGTTTTAAGTCATTGATGACAATATTAAAAGATTCATCTGCTAACTCAGACGCTGAGATAAGTTCAATTTGCATATTCATATCTTCCTCTTTTTGTTAATATGATTAACAATATGGTTTTAAAATTACCGTGATTTTTTCCACGGTAATTCTCGCCACACCTGTTCAACATCATCCAGCAGTTTCATAACCATTTGAAGGTCCTCCTCACTATAGTTTCTTAAAATTGAAAAAATGGCTTTTTCAATATGTTCTTGCTGCTCTTTATGGATGTTAAAAACCTCAACCCCTTTTTTAGATAATATCAGATATTTATTTTTTTCATTATCCTGTGCAAATTCAAAAGAAACGAGGTTTTTCTTGATTAAACGTCTAACACTCTGAGTGACGGCACTCCTTGATACTTCAAGTAACCCAGATAATTTCACTAGATTCACAGGCTGATTCCGACCTATTAGGTCAATCAAACGGACTTCATTAATAGTGTGGATTGATTTATCAATACTTATTCCTATGCTGGTCCTTTTTCAACCGTTCAAAGGCTAAAGCAAAGCTATTAAAACATTTATTAAACTTATGCAGTTCTTTCTTATTCATAGTTTCCTTCTTTTTGTTAATGGTATTACAAAATATCGTTTTCTTGTCAAGAAGAGTAAAAAATCCTCCAGAGTCTAACTCTAGAGGATTCATTTCTTATCCCACAACAATATAAATGGAGTTTAGTTAGCTCAAACAGTTTGGGGAACTGTTTAAGGTTGCAAATCAGCAAACAAATTGGTTATTTCACAACAATGTTCACAAGCTTGTTCGGTACCGCAATTACTTTCACGATTTCCTTGCCATCAATCTCTGCTTTGACTTTTTCGTCAGCCAGAGCCACTTCTTGCAATTCTTCGCGTGAAAGGTCTTTAGCGACCATGAGTTTAGCACGGACTTTTCCTTTGATTTGGACGACGATTTCGATTTCGTCTTCAACTAATTTGCTTTCGTCCCAAGTTGGCCAAGCCACATAAGAGATTGACTCACCTGTTGCTGTAAGAGTTTGCCAGAGTTCTTCTGCCAAGTGAGGCGCAAATGGGGCAATCAATTGGACAAAGCCTTTGGCATAATCCACATAGAGTTTGTCTTCCTTGTTAGCCGCGTTAACAAAGACCATGAGTTGAGCAATGGCTGTGTTGAATTTCATCAACTCAATTTGCTCAGTGACAGATTTAACGGTTTCGTTATAAACTTTGTCAAGACCACCATTATTTTCCGCAACGATTTCTTTACTTGTAATCAAACGGTAAACACGATCAAGGAATTTACGACTTCCCTCCAAGCCTTCTTCTGACCAAGCGATAGAAGCATCGAGTGGTCCCATGAACATTTCATAGACACGAAGGGTATCAGCACCATATTGTTCCACCACATCGTCTGGGTTAACCACGTTCTTGAGGGATTTAGACATCTTGGCTGGTGCTTGCTCCAACTCTTCTCCTGTTTCCACATGGAAGAAGGAACCATCACGTTTTTCAACCTTGTCAGTCGCCACAAGAGCACCACGGTGGTCACGGTAGCTTGTTCCCAAGATCATTCCTTGGTTAAAGAGTTTTTGGAATGGTTCTTTAGTTGGAACGACACCGAGGTCATAGAGGAATTTGTGCCAGAAACGAGCGTAAAGCAAGTGAAGAACGGCGTGTTCTGCACCACCCACGTAGATATCGACTGGCAACCATTGTTTGAGGAGGTCCTCATCTGCCAATTTTTCTGTGTTATGTGGGTCGATATAGCGAAGGTAGTACCAGCTTGAACCTGCCCATTGTGGCATGGTGTTGGTTTCACGACGACCTTTGACCCCATCTTCACGAGTCACTTCAAGCCAGTCTGTCAAGTTAGCCAATGGACTTTCACCAGTACCTGAAGGACGGATGTCCTTGGTTACTGGCAAGACAAGTGGCAATTCGCTTTCTGGAACGGCTGTTGAAGTGCCATCTTCCCAATGAATGATTGGGATTGGTTCACCCCAGTAACGTTGACGGCTAAAGAGCCAGTCGCGGAGACGGTAAGTGATTTTTTCTTGACCAAAGCCTTTTTCTTCCAACCAAGCTACAATTTTAGCAATAGCTTCTTCTTTGTTAAGCCCGTTCAAGAAGTCAGAGTTGACATGAGGACCGTCTTCTGTGTAAGCTGCTTCTTCAACGTTGCCACCTTCAAGTACTTCTACGATTGGAAGACCAAACTGTTTAGCAAATTCCCAGTCACGCTCATCGTGAGCAGGTACGGCCATAACTGCACCTGTTCCGTAGCTAGCGAGAACGTAGTCCGCAATCCAGATTGGAATTTCTCTACCGTTAACAGGGTTTATAGCATAAGCTCCAGTCCAAACCCCTGTTTTTTCCTTGGCAAGGTCGGTACGAGCCAAGTCTGATTTAAGGCTAGCTTGGTGTTTGTAGTTAGCTACAGCCTCAGCTTGTTCAGGACTTGTGATAGCATCTACTAAGTCATGCTCAGGCGCCAAAACAGTGAAGGTCGCACCGAAAAGGGTATCCGGACGTGTCGTAAAGACGGTGAATTCCTTGTCAGTACCTTTCACTTTGAAGGTGACATTGGCACCAGTTGATTTACCAATCCAGTTGCGTTGCATGTCCTTGATAGACTCTGGCCAATCCAACTCATCCAAGTCATTGAGCAATCGCTCTGCATAAGCAGTGATTTTAAGCATCCATTGGCGCATTGGTTTACGGACAACTGGATAGCCACCACGCTCAGAAGTTCCGTCCGGAAGGACTTCTTCATTGGCGATAGCTGTTCCTAGTTCCTCAACCCAGTTTACTGGTACTTCCGCCTCATAAGCCAAACCTTTTTCGTAAAGCTTGGTGAAAATCCACTGCGTCCACTTATAGTAGTTTGGATCTGTTGTGTTGATTTCACGATCCCAGTCGTAAGAGAAGCCAAGCGCGTTGATTTGACGTTTGAAGTTGGCAATATTTTCCGCTGTAAAGTCAGCTGGATCATTACCAGTATCCATAGCATATTGCTCTGCAGGCAAACCAAAAGCATCCCATCCCATTGGGTGAAGGACGTTATAGCCTTGGGCACGCTTGAAACGGCTAAGGATATCTGTCGCTGTGTAGCCTTCTGGGTGTCCTACGTGAAGACCCGCTCCAGATGGGTAAGGGAACATGTCAAGCGCATAAAACTTAGGTTTTGAAGCATCTGTTCCTGTCTTAAATGTGTGATGGTCAGCCCAGTATTTTTGCCACTTAGGCTCGATTTCTTTATGATTGTAAAAACTCATGGTTTCTCTCCAATATTCGTAATGCTTCTATTATAGCATTTTTGAAGGATTTTTAAAGATAGTAAGAGAAGTTTACGAGGTAACTTGAACCTGGCTTAGTTTGCGTTTTTTTGCATTTTTATATACAAAAAACGTAAAAAGATACTATACTAATATCAGAAAGCAGGTGACTCATGTATCAGGAACAACGATTTGAGAGAATTTTGATGCTCTTGGAAGAGCGAGGAAACCTATCTGTCAAAGAAATGGTTGATGAATTAGGAGTTTCCAAATATACCGTCAGAAGAGATTTTGATTGTCTCAGCCAGAGGAATCTGGCTCAACGTACCCATGGTGCGGTATTCTTCCAGTTAAAAACACCAGTGTTCTTGGCTTATAAGAACGTCAGAAAGGACTCACAGAAGATAAGAAAAAAATGGCAGACCTGGCGCTTAGCTTCATCAAAGAACAATCTCTACTTTTTTTCGATGTTTCTACCTTGATGCTTGAAGTTTCACAGAAATTAACTAAGAACGTCACTGTTTACTCCCACTCCTTGGATAATGCCTTGGTCCTAAGTGGTAAGGAAGGGATTGATTTTCAGCTCTTGGGAGGCAAATTCTACACTAAAAACCGCTTCTACTACTCGATTCACGAAGCACAGATCTTGCAACATCTACAATTTGACTTAGCCTTCTTTGGAGCGGCTAGTCTCAGTCAAGGATTGGTTAGCTTTGAAGATGAAGAAGACGTTGCCGTCAAACAGCTAGCCTTGCAAACTACTAGAACTAAGATACTTATTGCTGAATCTGACAAATATGAAAAGCATTCCAAATATATCTTGGGTAAACTTGAGGACTTTGAATACTGGATTACAGATAAGGAGCCTGAGTCTGATATAGTTGAAACACTTAAAGATAAAGTAATAATTTTATATGATGGAAAGGATAGCGATTATTAATAAAATTCGTTTGATTATCAGCGATATTGATGGGACTATTTTCACTAGTAACCACCAGGTAGATGAGCAACTGATTGAAGTCATGCTAGAGCTTGAAAAGGCGAAGATACCTTTTGTTTTAGCTTCTGCCCGTTCTCCACTAGGAATGCAACCAATTGCTCATAAACTAGGACTTCATGACAATCCTATCACCTGCTACAACGGGGCCTAGTACTTGAGGATGATCGTACTATCATAGAACATCCTGTGGATAAATCCGAAACTCGAATATTTATTAACTACTTATCCACAGACTATCCAAGTGTTTCTGTGAATATCTACTCTGGCAAGGATTGGATTACCAACCAACTAAACAAATGGTCTCAGTTGGAAGCAAGTATCACGGGTGATTCTCCTATTATTAAGGAACTCCAAGACACTGTCTCAGATTCAAAGCCTTCTATCCACAAGCTATTGTTGATTGATAAGCCTGAAGTTTATCCAGGACCTCCACCAAAAACTCCTAAGCATGGATTTTCCACAGACAGCCTTCTACTTATCCAACGATAACTACTTAGAAGTCACTGCCAAGCACGTTTCTAAAGAACATGCCCTCCTTAGGGTTGCTAAGTATTATGACATTCCTCTTGAACAGATTATGACTATTGGTGATAATTTCAACGATAGTCCTATGCTCGCTCTGGCTAGCCTAGGAGTTGCTATGGTCAATGCACCTGAGGGAGTCAAGAAGTCTGCAAACCTAGTGACTGCCTCAAATGATCAACATGGAGTAACACAAGCTATCATAGAGCATGTTTTAAACTAAGCCAATATCGAATGGTGGGAACAACCTTTAATCGCCAACTCGAATTTTAGAACAAGAGAAAAGGTCCCCAAAGGGTCCTTTTCTTTTTTCAATGAAAAAAGCCCTCCTCTCTCGAAGAAGACCAAAAATTTCTAAAGGTAAAGAAGGAGGCCAACAAGAATTCCAATGACATAGCCTGCCAAAACATCACTAGGATAATGAACACCACCTAGCACGCGCAAGATAGCCAAAATTGCTGCGAGAAAAAGCATAGTCCCACCTAGCCAGGGATTAAGCAATAAGGTAAACATGGCAATGGTCGTTGCTGAAAAAACATGACGGCTAGGAAATGACTTGCCAAGACTATCCTTTTTAATAAGAGGCTGAATGTCCCAGGTCTGATAAGGGCGTGGGCGATTATAAAGGCTACGACCAAGAGAAAGCAGAAAAAAGCCTTCTCCCATAATATGCACTGTCGTAAAAAGAACAAACCAGCCATGCCTCAGCCAAACCAAAATAAGAAATAAAGGAAAAAGCAGGTAAAAAGTCCTCGTTATAGCCTTGTTCAATCCTCCCAAGACCTTAGCATAAGGACGCAATGGACTGCTAATCCTATCGTAAAATTGTTTATAATTCATCATCCGTTAGAAAGAGGGAGTGACACAGAACTAAATTTAAAAATCTAGATTCTAGTCTCTCCCCCATGTTTAATGAGATAGTCTTACGAGGTTGAAGCTCCTGGTTCCAACCTTTTTGACTATTTTAAAGTTCAGCGATTTGGTAGAGTTCAAGCTCAGCAGCTGTTTCTGAACCAAACATGTTAATCATGATTTTAACCTTGTTGTTTTCAATTTCGACAACACGGCCTTCTTGCCCCATAAAGGCACCATCGATGATTTGAACCACGTCACCAACCTTGATATTCGTATCAAAGACATCAACTGTTTGACCCATTGAAATCAAGATTTGACGGATTTCTTCTTCCAAAAGTGGTGTTGGTTTAGAACGGTTTCCGTGTGAACCAACGAAACCAGTAACGTTTGGAGTATTACGAACAACAAACCATGCTTCGTCTGTCATTACCATCTCAACAAGAACGTAACCAGGGAAGCGGTTTTCTTCCACTTCTTTAACTTTACCGTTTTTCTCAACATTGACAGTTTGAGTTGGGATTTCAACACGCAAGATATTTTCAAGCATGTTATAAGTTTGAGCTCGTTGCAAAAGATTTTCTTTAACTTTATTTTCGTATCCTGAATACGTTTGAAGGACGAACCAGCCCTTGTCGAATGAATCTAGCATTTTAGGATTCCTTTCTTTGTTCTAAATGACATTTAAACATGACCATCAATATTCGAGGCGCAAGCGTTAAATGTAAATGAATGCCTATGTTTTAATTCAAAGCGTAATAAAAAAGCCTGGCGGCCCTTGTTCTCGCTTTTATCTGCATTTATTATAACAAAAAAGAGCAAGCATGCCCACTCTTTTTATGTTTTCTTTAGAAAAAGTTAATCAGTGCTGACATAGCGCGACTCAACAATTCATCAAACGCATAGATGATGACAGTGAAGAATGCAGTATACTCAAGAACTGAACTAAAATCGTGCCAGCGTTGTTTACGCTCTGGCCAAGTCGTGTCTTTCAAGACTTTGAAAATACTTCCGGTTTGTCTCACGGTGTCTCCTATCTTGTTTCTTTATGCAAGGTATATTTTTTACAATGTTTGCAAAACTTGTTCACTTCTAGTCGTGTTGGTTTGGGAGTGCTACTAACACTAATCGAGTAGTTTCGGTTCCCACAATCTGCACACGCTAGGCTTGCTTTTTTCTGTGCCATAACGCCTCCGTTCTTTTTATCTTACCACTTTTAAACTTAATTGACAAGCTATCTGAATAGACCTGAGAAGGAGTCTGAGATCTTATCCCATAGGCTGCTTGCTTGATCTTTTACATCATTGACAACGTCTGAAGCCTTGTCTGTCCATGATTTATTATTGCTATTACGTGAATCGTTTGGATTTGCTGTATAATCTAAGGTTTGACCATCAGCCGCATAGGCATTTTCAACGGTAAACTCATTACCTGGTGTATTTGGCAAAACATCTGCAGCGATATAGCTGAAAATAGTTGAAGCCGTTCCTGAGCTTGCTCCTGTTAAGTAGTGATTCTCGTCAGTCTTATCAAAACCAATCCAAGTCGTTATAACCACATCAGGAGTATAGCCAATTACCCACTGGTCACTGGTCAAATCTTTGTTAAACTCGGCCTGAACAGTACCTGTCTTACCTGCCATAGTGTAACCCGTGTAGTTGGCATTAACAGCGGAACCGTTTGAGAAGGTACCGAGCATCATGCTAGTCATCTGGTTAGCTACAGACTGGCTGATAATACGTTTAGACTTCTTACTATGGGTAGCAATGATATCACCACTAGCATTTTCAATTTTAGTGATAAAATAAGCTGTATTCATCTCCCCACCATTGGCAAAGGTCGCATAAGCCTGAGCCATTTGTAGAGGACTAGCTGTCACACCACCACCGAGTGCAATCCCTAATTCTTCTGGAACATTATCAAAGTTAAGACCAAATTTCTGACCGTAACTAATCCCTTTTTGTATACCGATTTGGTTAAAGAGATAAACTGCCGGAATATTGTAAGAGTTGGCCAAAGCTTGATACATGGGCACATCCTCAGTCTCAACACCACCATAGTTGGTTGGGGTATAGCCATTGTAATCAATTGGCGTATTAGGTAGGTCCTTATTGATGCTCCACCCTGAAGCCAGAGCTGGAGCATAAACCACCAAAGGTTTGATTGTCGAACCAGGACTACGCTTCCCTTGGGTTGCATAGTTGAAATTACGGAAGGTTGTATCACCTGTACCACCTACACGACCTACCAAACCACGAACCGCTCCAGTTGATGGATCAAGTGCTACACTAGCTGACTGGGCTGTGCTACCATCACTTTCTGACGTTGGAAAGAGATAACTATTTTCATAAGTCTGCTGCATATTAGCCTGTGAGTTGGCATCCATCTCTGTATAGATTTTGTAGCCATTTTTAACAATTTCATCCTCACTCAAGCCATAAGTCTTAGTAGCTTCTTCAATGACAGCATCAAAGTAAGACGGATACCTATAGTCATCACCAGTCCCTTGATAAGTATCAGCCAAGCGACTAGCCATATCAACTCCAGCTGCACTATCAGCATCAGCTTGACTCAACTTCTCATCATCTACCATATTGGCAAGGACAGTGTTTCGGCGGTTGGTTGCATTTTGGATATTATCAATCGGATTGTAAATTTCAGGTCCCTTAAGCATACCTGCAAGTGTCGCTGCCTCATCCACCGTTAGATTGGCAGCACTTGTCCCAAAGTATTTTTGGCTGGCGTCTTCAACACCCCAAACACCGTTTCCGAAGTAGGCATTATTGAGATACATGGTAAGGATTTCTTGCTTGCTGTATTTCTTGGTTAGTTCCAAAGAAAGAAAGAATTCCTTGGCCTTACGAGTTACTGTCTGTTCCTGAGTCAAAAAGGCATTTTTAGCCAACTGTTGTGTGATGGTCGAACCACCACCAAATCGGCCCATAGAAACAATGGCTAGGAGGAAACGTTTGACGTTAATCCCACTATTTTTGTAGAAGGTACGATCCTCCGTTGCAATGACGGCATTTTCTAAGCTATCACTAATAGCATCTAGCTCCACATAGGTCCCTTTTTGCCCTGACAGTGAACCAGCTTGATTGCCTTCTTTGTCATAGATAACCGTAGTAGCCTTCAAGGCATCCTGAAGATCTGAGACATTGGTCGTCTTAGCGATATAGAAGAGATAGGAGCCTACTGTCAGAACCAACACGGCTACCAAGATAAAGAGAATTTTACCAATATGATAGCGACGCCAGAAACGGCGAATAGGATTTCTTGGCGAAAGAGTGAACTTGCTCAAGAAAGCCCGAACCTTACCTAAGGGTTTGGTCGTGTCAATAGGTTTCTTTTGCTTAGAACGTTGGTAACGTGAAGTCTCTTGGCTTTCTCGTGACATGTCAAGTTCTTCAACGGCTTGTTCAACTTCATCAGGCTTCTTGGCAAAAAGACCTTTTATCCTATCTTGTAAATCCTTCGATTTTCCAGCAGGCTGGGATTCCTTACCCTTCCCGCTAGTTTCTTCTTTAAAAAGTTTGTTTTTTAGATTATCAAAAAGTGTCATAAACCTATTATACCAAGTTTTTACAGGTTCTGTCCTCTTCTAAACGTTCATGATATAATGAAACTATGACTTTACACGTAGAAATTATCAATCCCTACCCTGCAACAACTGTCAAAGAATTACTAGAAACCAAACTCCTCATTCCTCGTAAGATTCGTCATTTCCTACGCACGAAAAAACATGTCCTTATCAATGGAGAAACTATTAATTGGCAGAGTCCTGTTAAAGAAGGTGATAGGATTAGCCTGACCTTTGACACAGAGGACTATCCTAATAAAACTATCCCTATGGGAGATGCCAATTTGGTAAAGCCTCTCTATGAGGATTCGCATATCATCGTGGTCAATAAGCCTGAAGGAATGAAGACGCATGGCAATAAACCCACAGAAATCGCTCTTCTTAACCATGTTTCGGCTTATTGTGGGCAAACCTGTTACGTCGTTCATCGACTAGATATGGAAACTAGTGGAGCTGTGCTTTTCGCTAAAAATCCGTTTATCCTGCCAATTCTTAACCGGCTTTTAGAAGATAAGATGATTCAGCGTCAATACTGGGCATTGACTGAAGGTAAATTTCAGACCAAGAAAACTGTTTATAAGGACAAGATTGGACGCGACCGCCACGATCGTAGAAAACGGGTGGTGGATCCTCGAAAAGGGCAGAGTGCGTATACAACCGTCACACGTCTCAAAACCTTTGAAGGAGCCAGTCTGGTCAACTGCCAACTAAAAACCGGCCGAACTCACCAAATTCGTGTGCATCTGTCCCATCACGGTCATGCTATTCTGGGGGACCCACTTTACAGTCATCAGCCAGCATCTAGACTCATGCTACACGCCCACTCCCTTAGCTTCACTCACCCCTTAACACTCGAAAAAGTCACTGTTAAGGTTAAATCAGAAAGTTTTGAACAAGTGTTGAGAAATCACAAATCATAAAAGCAAACTCACTCTCAAACATAGTGCGAAAGGATTATCCTAATGATCTTCTCGTTATAAGACAGCGGAACCTTGCAAATAAGTTGCTTTTATTGATTTCGAAAGCCTTGACTACCTTGAATCTCCTTTACATTATGTTATCCTTTACGTATAATTTAAAATTTTAGGAGTATTTAATTATGAATCTGGTCGATCAATGGCTAGCAATTAACGCTAAGTATTTCCCAACAGAACAAGTTCAGTACATCCGCCAACGTCTTGAGGCACTTCCTGAACAGCAACTTTCACTGCTTTACTCAATCAGCTTCCAAGATCCTACGATGATGCTCGTCATCTCACTCTTTGGTGGTTCTCTTGGAATCGACCGCTTTATGTTGGGGCAAGTTGGTCTTGGTATCGGTAAACTTTTGACATGTGGTGGTTGTGGTATCTGGTCAATCGTTGACTGGTTTCTCATCATGGATGCTACTCGCCAATCAAACGCTCAAAAACTTTTTGCTGTTATTGGGTAATGAAAAACTATTTCACACGCTTGTGGGCCTACCACCAGCATTTTTTTAGATTATATCTCTTAGTTTTAATGGCAATTTATGGAGTCTACCTTTTACATCTCCCAACACCACTCAACCTTATCCTAAAACCATTTGGACTCAAGGGGTGGAGCGCAGGTCTGACACGCGCTAGTGTTAGACTCTTACACCTAGATTGGCAAGGAGCCTGGGACTATAATCCACTGATATATCCTCTAGTGGTCTATATCTTAACCTATTTCTTTCTCTTTCCCATCTTTAGTGACAAAAAGATTATAGAGAAATAAACTGTCCTATCCAACTCCCATTGCATATCCCTTACACTATTGCTATAATTGTAAGCATCAAAATTTATAATCGAAACAAATGGAGTTTAACTATATGAAACAACAAGATTGGATTGATTTTTTCCAAGCAGTCCACGGACGTAATCCAAGTATCCAAGAAATGGCTGAAGCAGCCAATCGAGGCGAATTTGTCTGAGAAACTCCCAAACAAACTGTCAAAGCAACAAAAAAACTCTCACAAAAAGAGACTGTAGAAAAGACGCAAAACTCAGAAACTGTTGAACATACAGAACCTGAACCATCAGCAGAGACTGTAGAAACTGTCAAAAATGATGTTGACAATTATGATGTCACTGAAGAATCCTTGGATGATTCTAGTATCGATGAAAGACAAACTTTCCAAACTCCTAACATAGGTCAAGAAGCTCCAACAGCCAACTTTCAAGAACAAATAAATCCAATACAAGACACTACTAATAAGCCTTTAAATTCCTTTGCCTAACAAGCTCATGCAAGCTTCCCACAAACAAACAGCACTTCTTAATGAGGCTTGGAAGAAGCCAGAAAAGAAATCTCAAACAAACCTCATCATGATAGCCATCGCTACCATACCAGTTATCCTTTGGACTCTTGGATGGTTCTTACTTGGAGTTATTGGAGACGATTCTAGCATGGGATTAGGTTTGACATTTTGGACTTTGATTGTGGGTCTACCAGCAATAATTATTGACATCCTACCAGCACTTCTAAACAAAACAGAAAAGAAATGGCTAATCTTTCTTTTCTCAATACTGTTAAGCTGGACTTTCATTGGATAGATCATCTTGCTTATTATTTCTATCAATACGAATAAGGAAGCAGAACGCACTAGATAGCAACAAATTATGATGCAGATGTCAGGTAAACAAGGAAGTTCTGATATGTTTAACCCTTTTCATTAATTAACAATAACTAATAAAAAAAAAAAACTCAGAAAAAGTTTTGTACTGACCCCAAAAAATTAGACAACTAATTTATCCAAAGGATTTAGTTCTGTATTACACAGAACTAAGTCCTTTTAATTTTACCTT
>OKUL01000039.1_pt1 | contig 98707 bp, 80 predicted proteins | sample 1606631 | NCBI WGS metagenome assembly OKUL01 (sample SAMEA3882518, study PRJEB24775) | human gut metagenome | biome: human-associated habitat; feature: intestine environment; material: feces | place: Netherlands | collected 2009/2010 | reverse complement strand
ACTTTGTTGGGACAACGAAAGTACCGTTGAGACTGTGTGCCTTTTGGGCAAACGAAAACCAGATGCCAAGGTAAAAATAGGCATTGATATGGATGATTATTACCGTATCAGGGAGAATGCTGAAAGCAAATAAACCTTTGCAAAACCGAATAATACACTGAAACAAAGCAAGACAGAAGCTGTTGATGCGTTAGAAGATAACGTGTCAGCGGCTTTTTCTTTTTATATAATAGGAAAGTTCGACATTCGTCGAACTCTTGATAAAAAGAGCCCGCACAAAAGCGGGCATAGAAAACAGACGATAGATTAAAAGAAGTCGATGTAAAAACCTTCTTCAAATTCATCGTCATCGAGGTCATCATCCTCGGTAAGAAAATAGTGCATATCCAAAAGGTCAGAGTCTGTCATGTTTTTGACCAGATTGGATGTCATTCCCTCTGGAGGATTCTTGCTGTATTTTTGTCTGAGTTCCTCTATAAGCTTTGCATCCATGGTTTAAATTCCTCCCTGTCTGTTAATAAGTTCAGTATGATACAGACAGGCAGAAAAATCAAGCAGAGCGGCATTTAGCTTTTGCCATGGCCCTTTCGTAAAGTTCTTGAAGAGGAACTCGTTTATGATTGTGATAGATTTCTACTAAAAGCAATGCTGCGTGGACTTCGGAAGTAGAAGAACAGTTCGAGTATATGTATCGGCTGTTCTTTTTTTGCTTTTGAAGATTAAAATGGTAATGTTTTTCTTGTGTACAGTAGAGTGCCATAGTATAATAAAATCAGTTTTTTGCATAAGTTTAAAAGCTTAAAAAGGACGATCGGCAAACCAGATGAAAGTCTGGGACGCAAAGCTACAGGGCCTGTAAAATGGCAGCCAGTTGCATGAAATGAGGTGCACTGTCTGTTTGGCAGTGCTTTTTTATGGTAGAGCACTTGAATAAGTAATACAGAAGCTGTTTGGAAAAATATTGTGAAAAATAGCGGGGAGGTTATTGATAATTAATGAATGTAAAATTAAAATCTGGAAGCAAGCAAGCGACTGTAGCCTGGAGGGTGGGAGAAAGATGAAGAAGTGCAAATTAGTACAGAATATAATGAATTTCAAATTTTGTTACATTATATTTTGCACAATTATATGTTTTATTGTTTTATCCGTTCCTACATTTGCCAAAGAAAACTCTGACAATGTTATCCGGGTAGGATCTTTTGAGGAAACTTATAATGTAGTCAATGAAAAGGGAGAAAGAAGCGGCTATGGTTATGAGTATCTTCAAGATATTGCAGGTTATGCAGGATGGACATATAAATACATAACAAGTGATTGGAAAAACTGCTTTACACAGTTGGAAAATGGAGAGATTGATATTCTTGGTGGCATTTCCTATACAGACGAACGTGCTGAAAATATGCTTTTTTCCGATATGCCTATGGGGGAAGAGAAATATTACATCTATACGGATGCATCCAATATGGATCTTACAGCAGGAAATTTGGATTCTTTTGAGGGAAAAAATATTGGTGTGTCTAAAGATAATATAGTGGAGGATGTGCTTAATGAATGGGAATCAAAATATGGTCTGCATACGAAGCATATCAATGTTTCTACAACCACAGAAATTATGGACAAACTGTCGAAACATGAAATTGACTGCTTCGTTTCGGTAGAAGAATCCCGTTGGGAAGAATCGGATATTTCACCGCTTACAAGTATTGGAGAGACAGAAATCTATTTCGCTATAAATCCAGAACGTCCGGATATCAAAGAAGCACTGGATAGTGCTATGCGCAGAATCAAGGATGACAACCCATTTTACACAGATGATCTCTACAGGCGTTATCTTTCTGCACAGAGCAGCTCGTTTCTTTCAAAAGAAGAAAGTGAGTGGATCGGGCAGCATGGTGCAATCCGGATAGGGTATCTGAATCAGGATGGAGGTATCAGCAGTGTAGATCCATCAACAGGTAAACTGACAGGTGTTATTACAGATTATGTGGATCTTGCAGAAAATTGTCTGCAAGGTCAGACTCTGGAATTTGAATTAAATGGATATGATACAAGAAGTGAACTGCTTCAGGCATTGCAGGATGGAAAAATAGACCTGATTTTTCATGCAAACCAGAATCCATACTTTGCAGAAACAAATGGATTTGCTTTGTCGGATACGCTATTGACTCTCAATATGGCAGCAATTACGGCAAAGGATTCTTTTGATGAAAATAAAGAGAATATAGTTGCCGTTGAAAAAGATGATTTTGCATTGAAAGCATATCTTTCATACAATTATCCGCAATGGGAGGTTGTGGAATATGAGACATCAGATGCAGCAGTAAAAGCAATGCAGAAAGGGGAGACGGATTGTATTGTAAGCAATTCAGGTACTGTTTCAGACTATTTGAAAAATAATAAGCTTCATAGTGTTTTCCTGACAAAAGAAGCTGATGTTTCATTTGCTGTTCAGCAGGGAGAACCGGTTCTTTTGTCCATTCTGAATAAAACACTGACATCTATGCCTACAACTCAATTTTCAGGTGCAGTAGTTTCGTATAATGCTTCCTCACGAAAAGTTACAGCGAAGGATTTTATTCAGGACAATTTACTGGCTGTCTCACTCATAGTTGGAATCTCTATTTTTGTTGTCCTGTGTATAATTCTTGATTCTTTGAAAAAATCAAAACGTGCGGAAGAAAAATCCAAGAAGTCTGCTGAGCAGGCATTGAAGCTGAATCAGGAGCTTGAAGAAAAACAGCAGGAATTACAAAATGCACTTGTAGAAGCACAGAGTGCCAATAAGGCTAAGACTTCCTTTTTAAATAACATGTCTCATGATATCAGAACACCGATCAATGGTATTATTGGCATGCTTACGATTCTTGAGAAAAGCGGAAATGATGCTGAGCGGGCAAAGGATTGCATGAATAAAATAAATGAGTCTTCGAAACTGCTATTATCATTGGTAAATGATGTTTTGGATATGGCAAAGTTAGAATCGGATACCGTGGTTTTTAGTGATGAATCCATCAATCTGGATCAGGTATGTCAGGAAATCACGGAGTCACTATCTTTTCAGGCAGAAGAAAAAGGACTTCATGTTATAGGAGAACATGATGATTACAGTGGTATATATGTTTGGAGCAATGCAGTTCATCTGAAAAAAATATTGATGAATCTGTTTACAAACAGTATGAAGTACAATAAGGTGAATGGTTCTATTTACATGAGTATGAGAACGATTGAAAGATCAGAAGATCACATGACATGTGAATTTAAAATAAAAGATAATGGAATTGGAATGTCAGAAGAATTTATAAAAAATGAATTGTTTACTCCATTTGTACAGGCAGATAATTCCCCACGTTCTGATTATAATGGGACAGGTCTGGGAATGCCTATTGTGAAACAACTTGTAGAAAAGATGGGCGGAACCATAACAGTTGAAAGCAAGCTTGGTGAAGGAAGCTGTTTTACTGTAATACTTCCATTTAAAATTGATACGAATGCACGGCCAGAAGAAAAAGAAGATTTTGATGCAGATATATCAGATATCCGGGTATTGCTGGTTGAAGATAATGAGCTGAATGTGGAAATAGCAGAATTTATGCTGACGGAAAATGGGGCTAAAGTAGAAACAGTGAACAATGGGTTAGAAGCTGTTCAGCATTTTGAAGCTTCCGAACCGGGAACATACGATGTTATTTTAATGGATGTTATGATGCCGGTGATGGATGGGCTTACTGCCACAAAAACAATAAGATCCCTGGAACGGCAGGATGCAAAAACAATCCCTATCATTGCTATGACTGCAAATGCATTCAGGGAAGATGCCGAAAGGTGTATGGAAGCAGGAATGAACGCACATCTTGCAAAGCCGTTGGATGATGAAAAAATTAAGCAGACCATAAGCGAAGAGTTGAGAAAGCAAAATGCCTGTCATGAATGATTATGAGGCAACCGCAGCAATCAGGAGCCTTCCAGATGCATGGGAAAAGCAGACAGGAAACATAGAGAGAGGATTTTGTTATGACAGAAATTAATTTATTTCCGAAGCAACCGCAGTCTGTGACTGTTTTGGTTTTTATAACTGTGCTGATCGTTCTGCTTCTTATCCTGACTGTAATGGTACATATGAGGAACAGAAAACTGAAAAGTACGTTGGAAGAACAGATGGCGGAAAGACGGCTTTTGGACAAGATATGTGCAGATTTTACGGCTGTCTATTATGTTGAATTAAATACCGGTTCCTTTGAAATTCTCCATATAAACGATGGAACCAACGTAAAAAAAATGAATCTGAAACAGGGTGATAATTTCAATTCTTCTGCTGACCAATATGCGGTTCAATATCTGTATGAGAAAGAAAGACAGGAATTTAAGGACTGGATTTCGACAGGGCATCTAAAGGAACAGCTTTCCCGGAAGGAGCGCATTACATACCATTATAGAAGTAAACCGAATCCGAACCAGCATGAATTTTTTGAGGCACAGGCAGTCAAAATATACGAGGATGAGAAACATTTTTTCGCACTGGTGGGTTTTCGGCATATTGATGATATCATGGAAAAAGAAACTACGATCCAGAATCAATTAAAGCAGGCACTGGATGAAGCACGGCTGAGTAATGAAATAATCTCAGCAATTGCTAAGAGTTACTGTTCTATCTACAGGATTGATGTGCAGAAAGATTTTTTTGAAGAGATATCAAATGACAGTGAAATACACAAACTGACAGGAAACAGAGGCAGTGCATCGGAGAAACTGTATCAGCTTTGTGATACAATGGTTGCATCTGAATACCGTTCGCTGATCCGTCCATTTCTGGATGTCTCTACACTTTCAGCAAGATTGAAGACGGAAGAATATATTTCTACAGAATACAGAATGTGTGATGGCAGTTGGCACAGGATGCTTTTTACTGTAAAAAAAGGGATGAGTCTGGAAATGTAACCCATGTTTGCAAAATACGTGAAGAGTTGAGACGTTTTTGTATTAAATTAAAATTAGATAAAAGGCATGTGAAATACGATGATGAAAAATAACTATATAAAACAAAAAAGAAAAGATCAAAATCCGGTAAATCATTGGAAAATTTTTGAGGGACGGTTGGTATTCCTTCTGGCAATGGTGATTTTGGTTGTTGTTGCATATACTTTTATTTTACAACAAGCATATACCAAAACTGCTCTGAAAACAGAAATTGAACGAGATATTTCCAGTGCAGATGCGGTTCATAAGCTGGTAAATGACAGACTGGGACGAAAAGATTTTAATGAAATAAAAAGTAAAGCTGATGAGAATACAGAACTATTCAAGAATATGTCGACATATATGAATGAAATCAGAACGCTGAATTCTACGAGATATATTTACACAGCAACCAGAAATGAAGACGGTAGATTGATTTACGTTGTAGACGGACTGGATCCATCGGCTGGTGACGTCAGACATCCAGGAGATCCGATTGAAAAGGAGATGGTTCCTTATATAGAAAAAGCACTTTCTGGAAAAACAGTATATTCTCAGGATATTGTTGATACAACATGGGGACCTATTTTTACAGCCTGTTATCCTGTGACAGCGGAAGATGAATCTAATGAAGTGATAGGTGCTTTCTGCATAGAAATGGATATGCAGAAAGCGTATGGAATGGTTGAGAAGACGAATAAGTTAAGTATTGTACTGGGATGCATTACAGCGTGTATTTTGGTAATATTATGTACCTGTGGATATTCTGTATATAAGAAGCAAAAAGAAAATGAGCAGAAACAGCAAAAACTGTTGCAGGAAGCTGCAAGACTGGCCGATTCAGCTAATAAAGCAAAATCAACATTTCTGTTTAATATGTCTCATGATATTCGTACCCCTATGAATGCAATCATTGGATATGCAGAATTGGGAGAGAAACATTTAAAGGAGCCAACTATATTAGAGGATTACTTTGAAAAAATATTATTGTGCGGAAAGAAAATGCTGCATTTGATTGATAACATTCTTGAATTAGCACGAATCGAAAACAACCAAGCAACGCTGGATGAAACAATAACAGATGTTTCTAAAAACTTTGATTTATGTATTGATATGTTTAGGAAACCGATAGAAGAAAAACATCAAACACTGAAAGTCAATAAGAACATTCGATATCCATACCTGTATATGGATGATGCAAGATCATCTGAAATTACGATTAACATTTTGAGTAATGCTGTGAAATACACGGGTGAAGGCGGTAACATAAGCTGTACATTGAACCAATATCCCGGCGAAAAAGAAGGTTGGAGTGTATTAGAGCTTATTATAGCAGACAACGGAATCGGAATGTCAGAAGAATTCCAAAAACATATTTTTGAATCATTTTCACAGGAACGATCTTCGTCAGACAGCGGAATAGAAGGTAGCGGACTTGGCATGGGAATCGTGAAGAAACTGGTGGATTTAATGAATGGCAAGATCACAGTTCAGAGCAAACCGGGAGCAGGTTCTACTTTTACAATCACGCTTCCATTAAAAATAGCAAATGAGGAAGAAAGGAATCCGAAACATGCAGACGGTCAGTTGAATATCAAAAAACTGGAAGGAAAAAGGGTTCTTCTGGTAGAAGATAATGACTTGAACGCAGAAATTGCAACGGAACTTTTGACGGAAGAGGGAATCATGATAGAAAGAGCGGAGAACGGCGTTGCATGTATTGATATGTTTAACAAAGCAAAGCAAAATTACTACAGTCTGATTCTGATGGATATTCAGATGCCGATTATGAACGGATATGAAGCATCCAGGAGAATTCGAGAACTGAAAGACGGTAACAAATCGCAGATTCCAATTGTTGCAATGACAGCAAATGCGTTTGAAGAAGATAAGAAGATGGCTTTGGCAAGTGGCATGAATGATCATGTCGCAAAACCAATAGATATGAATGTATTATTGCCGACTATTATGAAATATATGTAAAGGAAGAAAGAAGGACACTGATTTTGCAGTCAGTGTTCTTCTTACATATCAGTCGACTAAAGAAAAACATTTTATCCAGTCCATTCTTTTTTGTCAGTTTTCTGCCGGCAAGTCAGAGAGCAGGACATTTCCGTTGACGGTACTTGCCTGAATGGTGAATGCAGAAATACCGGAGCGGGTGAATGTTTTTGTGTAGGATTCCGTTCTTCCATTGGAGACGAGGCGGATTTTTCCGGTTGTCGTGGATGCATGAATGGACGCATCGGCAAGGTCGTGCGAGAGATGGAGTTTCACGGAACCGTTGACGGATTTTGATGTCAGGTACTCGGAACAGGTTCCCTCGAAGAGGACTTTGCCGTTGACACTGTTTAAGGATGCGCGGGAGCAGTCGCCGGTGATTTCAAGTTTGCCGTTTGTGGCGGAAACATCGAGGCTGTCTGTGCGCAGACGGGTCAGGACGATCTTTCCGTTCGCAGCCTGTATGCGGCAGCTGGATGCGGAAAGGGAATCACCGGTGATTTTGCCGTTTGTGGCGGAAATTTCGAGTGTAGTAAGGGAGAGGGTATCAAGCCCGGTCGCGCCGTTCAAAGAGCGGAGCGTCAGCTTCTGTACGGTGGACGGCACCTGGAAGGAGAACACCTCTTTCTGGTGATTATTGCAGAAAAGATGTTTCCAGAATACGGGAGGGATGAGTTTTTTCTCTCGCAGACAGAACGTATTGCCCTCAATGCCTGCCTCGAAGCGGTCCGGATCGAAGTCGCCGGAAAAGTCGAACTCAACCGAAGCGGAAGTGCCCGGAGCAAAGTCGGCAGAAGCATTCCGCAGGGAGATTTCCATAGCGGTGATGGCGGTGGAAGGGGCGTACGGGTAGTTCGGATGTGTTTCTTCAGAATTGGAGTGGGTTTTCTCCTGTGGCAGCACGTTTGCAACAGGTTGCTTCGTTGTGGCATATTCCTGACGGAAAAATTCGAGGACATCGTCGACATTACCGAGTTCCGCACAGATTTCCTCATCGGAGAGACCCTGGCTGCGGGCGTCGGCGAAATGGGATTCGAAATCGTTTAAAATTTCCTCTGCGGCGGCAGAATCAAAGGATGCAAGGCCCTGTTTCAATGCATTCATATAAGTTTCATACGTTGTATTCATCATGATTTTCCTTTCTATCGTCAGATCGTTTCATCTGAAATCAGTCGGTTGATCTGCTGGGTGAAATCCAGCCATTCCTGTTTTTTCTCCTGCTGATAAGCTGTTCCTGCTTCAGTCAGATGGTAATATTTCCGGGCAGGGCCGGATGCGGATTCCTGCAGATACGTTTCCACGTAACCGGCTTCCTTGAGTCGTTTTAAAATCATATAGAGCGTTCCTGCGGCGATGGACATTTCGCGGGAAATGGCGTCTGTCAGCTCATAGCCGTATTTGTCCTCTTTTGTCAGCTGGGAGAGGACACAGAGCTCGAGGACGCCCTTTTTGAGTTGTGGATTCATATGAACACCTCCTTGTTGAGTAGATCATAACACAGACTATATCATAATGCAATATAGTAAACCAAATTTTTATCCTGCCATGTGTTCGATTTTGTACATGGAAATGCCTTGAAAAGAACCGCGGATTTCCGTATAATCAAGCAGAACCCTGAAAAACGGCAGGAATTTTCCGGGCATCCAGGAAATGGAAAAATACCGGAAAATACAGATAAATGCAAAGATGGTTAGTTGGAAAGAAGAGGAAAAAACATGAGTGAAATGAATCAGAACAACAATGGCCCGGTAAAGGGCGCGATCCATTCGATCGAGAGCTTCGGTTCCGTCGACGGACCTGGCGTACGCTACGTGATTTTTGTGAAGGGCTGCAACATGCGCTGCCAGTTCTGCCACAACCCGGACACCTGGACAACAAAAGATGCCGACTGGCAGACCGCAGACGAGGTGCTGAAAAAAGCGCTCCGCTATAAAAACTACTGGGGAGAGAAAGGCGGCATTACCGTGAGCGGCGGAGAACCGCTGCTGCAGATCGACTTCCTGATCGAGCTGTTCCGCAAGGCAAAAAAGAACGGCGTTCACACAACGCTGGATACCAGTGGAAATCCGTTCACAAGAGAGGAGCCGTATTTCAGCAAATTTAATGAGCTGATGAAATATACCGACCTGCTGCTGCTCGATATCAAGCTGATTGACGACAAGGCGCACAGAGAGCTGACCGGCTGCACCAACGAGAACATCCTCGACCTGGCGCGCTACCTTGACGAGATCGGCAAACCAGTCTGGATCCGCCACGTCCTCGTCCCGGAACGCAGCGACTACGACGAATACCTGATTCGCCTCGATGAGTTTTTACACAGCCTGCACAACGTACAGCGCGTAGAGGTTCTCCCATACCACACCCTCGGCGTATTCAAATGGGAAACCTTAGGAATTCCATACAAACTCGAAGGAATCAACCCGCCGACCAAAGAGCGCGTGGAAAACGCCAATAAACTGCTGCATACGGCGGAATATACGGGATATCTGAAATAAAAAGCAGAACAACAAGAAAAATTTGTGAAAAAGTAACGATTTTTATAAAAACTTTATAGTATTTCTGTTCAAAAACCAGAAGAAAAGGAGTATAATCTCTGTTATGGACGAGAGCATGGTTACAATGTGACGGACATGACAGGGACGACAGCAAAAACACTACGAACCTTTTTGATTCGCCGCGGCAGTTGCTGCATCCACCAAAAATAAGAGCAAAAAGAAAGAAGGATTTACAATGTTTGGTTTAAAAGAGGCATCGGAAGACAAGCTGAAAAAAATGGTGGAAAAAGGAAAATGGGACAAATTAAGAAAACAGTATCTGGATTCGGACAAGACAACGCAGGTAGCGCTTGCAAAAGCCTGTGCAGCTTCGAGAAATGATGGTTCTGTTAATATTCTGACTTCTCTTCTGGAAGTAGACGATGTGGACGTAAAAATCGCGGCCGTTACGAGCCTTGGTGAGGTTGGAGACGATCACGTAACAGCACTGATCCGTCAGCTGGCTGTCAAGACACCGGCAGATCAGACGGAGCTGAAAGCAGCGATCACAAAAGCGCTGGAGAAGATTGTCGAAAGAGCATAAGAGCAGGATCAGTGAAAAAAAGGAAAGGCGAAGAAGTTTCTGTAAAAAGAAGCTCCTTCGTTTTTTTATTGCAAGGTATATCAGAATCTGCTCCAGCGGATTGTTTTTGCCCGAACAGAAATCTTACAAAATCGTAATAATAATGCAGTTGTATCTATCCCGCAAAAAATGCTATAGTGAAAATAACACAGACACAAAAGCAGAACGCGGAGCGAAAAGCATCCGCAGAAAAAAGGGAGGAAACAAGATGGAATTTGTATTCGAACATGCAACCATGATTGCCGTGATCGCTGTTGTGGTGATCATTCTTGCCATTCTGGCGAGCGGTTATGTGAAGGCGCCGCCGGATACCGCATTTATTATTTCCGGTTTCCAAAAAGGCCAGCGGATCCTGATCGGTAAAGCCGGCATCAAGCTCCCATTCTTTGAGCGGCTGGACAAGCTGAGTCTGAAGCTGGTAGCGATCGATGTGAAGACGAGCGATGCCGTGCCGACCGCTGACTACATCAATATTCAGGTGGATGCAGCCGTCAACATCAAAGTCGGGGACGAACCGCAGAAGCTCCAGAAAGCATCCCAGAACTTCCTGAACCGCGACAGCGAATATATTGCCAAGGTTGCAAGAGAAGTCCTTGAAGGAAACATGCGTGAGATCGTTGGAAAGATGCGTCTGGAAGAGATGGTTTCCGACCGTCAGAAGTTTGCGGAGCTGGTCAAAGAAAATGCAGAACCGGACCTGGCTGCGATGGGACTTGACATCATCAGCTTCAACGTACAGAATTTCGTCGATTCCAATCAGGTCATTGAAAACCTTGGTATCGACAATATCGTAAAAATCAAGAAATCCGCGGCGATCGCCCGTGCCAATTCCGAGAAAGAAATCAAAATTGCCCAGGCGCGTGCAAATAAAGAGGCGAACGATGAGCGCGTTCTTGCCGAGACTGAGATCGCAAAGAAAAACAACGATCTGGCAATCAAGTCGGCAGAGCTGAAAAAAGAGTCCGATATCAAAAAGGCAGAGGCAGATGCAGCGTACAAGATTCAGGAAGAGCAGCAGAGAAAAGAGCTGGAAATCACTTCCGCGAATGCGAACATCGCCCGTCAGGAGCGTGAGGTTGAGCTCCGTGCCAGAGAAGTAGAAGTAACCGAGAAATCCCTCGAGGCAGAAGTCAAGAAGAAAGCCGAGGCCGAGCGTTACGCAAAACAGCAGCAGGCAGAGGCAGATTTGTACCGCCGTCAGAAAGACGCAGAGGCAGACCAGTTCGAAAAAATCCGCGAGGCGGAGGCAAAGAAAGCCCAGGCAGAAGCCCAGCGCTATGCGATGGAGCAGGAAGCACTCGGTATCAAGGCAAAAGGTGAGGCGGAAGCCGCATCCATCCGCGCCCAGGCACTTGCAGAGGCCGAAGGTATGGAGAAGAAAGCCGAGGCTTATCAGCGCTACAACAAAGCCGCAATGGCAGAGATGATGATCAAGGTTCTGCCGGAGATCGCCGGAAAGATCGCAGAGCCGCTCAGCCAGATCGACAAGATTACGATCATCGGCGGCGGAAGCGAGGACAACGGCATCGGCTCCGTAGCGGGCAATGTGCCGGTGGTGATGGCAAAGCTGTTTGAGTCGATGAAAGAGGCGACCGGTGTCGATCTCTCCGAAATCATGAGAGCCGATACGTACGATGCAAAAGTAAACCGCAACATTCAGATCTCCAGCCCGGAAGAGCTCAAAGAGTATCTGAAAGCAGAAGCCGGAAAGGCAGCAGCGGATGCAGAAAGCCCGGAAAAAGCGGAAGCATCCGAACCGGCGCAGAAAGACGGCAGCGAGCAGTAAATCCAGAACGGATCATAAAAACAGAAAAAGAGGCAGGAATCCAGAGAAATTTCTTGAGGATTCTGTCTCTTTTGACGTATAGATCGGAAAAAGTTATTCGGCGCCTTTTTCCAGCATGCTCATGAACTCTTTTGCCGCCTGCGGGATCGGCAGATGGGAGCTGTGGGCAACAACAAGCTGGCGCGGCGGAAGCTCCTCCACGAGGTCGAGCTGGAAGGCCGCCGTCTCTTTTACAAGACAGTAGTCCGGCACAAACGCGATGCCAAGGCCGATACTCGCCAGGTCGATCAGAAGATCGTTGCTGCCAAGCTCAATTTCCGGCACGAGGTCGAGCTGGAACCGCTGAAACTGGCTGTGCAGGAACTCACTCGTCGTACTCTTGCGGTCGAGCATCAGAATCGGGTACTGCAGCAGCTCTTTTAAGTGAACCGGCCTGTTTTCCAGTTCCGGGTAATATTCGCCGTTCGCGATGAAGATATCGTGGAACGAATGAATCGGAATCGTGTGAAGACGGCTGGAAAGATGCGAGTTTGGATAATTGGTCACGATGAAATCCACCTGGCCGGATTCCAGCAGATCGACACACTGGGTCGAAGTCTGGTTTGTCACCTTGATGTGGACATTCGGAAAGGAGCGGTGGAAACGGTTCAGGTACGGAACGAGGAAATAGCGGCAGATTGTGTCGCTCGCGCCGATGCGGAGCTGGCCGCCGCCAAGCGTTCCCGCTTCCATAATCTGTGCTTCACCGCGCGCAATCAGGTTGATCGCAGGCTCTACGTGGCGCAGCAGCGTTTCTCCCTCCGGTGTTAACTGCACGCGCTTTGTACTGCGGATAAAGAGCGTGATTCCAAGCTTTTTCTCCAGTACCTTGATCGACTGGCTGACCGCCGACTGCGAGATAAAAAGCAGCTTGGAGGCCTCGGAAAAACTGAGTGTGGTGGCAACGTAATAGAAAACCTTATATAACTCGTAATTAATATCCAAAATAAGCACCTCTTATAAAATATGATACCTTCACTCTAGCACACTTCCCCGAAAGAATGCAAGAAAAAATCTGCCGGAGCCGTGAACTTTTTCTCCTCTTTTTCGAGTAAGAGAAAATTCACTGTTCCTGCAGATAAGAAAGGGGAATCAGCCAAGCACTTTGGCAATGGCGCTGTCCAGCGTGCGGATCTGGCGCGTTGCAGAGTATCCGTCGAGTTTCGGCATCTGAATATCCATCAGCACCAGATCGAACTGATCCGGCGCTGCGGTGCGGAGCGTCTCAACGGCAACATCGCCGTCGTCTGCAAGGCTGACGGAAAATCCGGCGTTCGAAAGGAGCTCCATCGCGATTTCCTGTACCATATGGCTGACGTTGATCGCCATGCCAAGTCCCGTACCCTGAATGCCGCTGACCGTAGAAGTCTCCTCGCGTGTAAGCGATTCAAAGAGGTGCTCCTGGAATTCCCGGCTCATGCCGATGCCGTTGTCGCGGACGTGGAATTCGTAGAGCGCATACCCTTTTTTATAGTACGGTTTCTGAATAATACGGACAATGATGGTGCCGCCGTTCTGTGTGAATTTCGTGGCATTGCTCAGCAGATTCAGCAGAATCTGGTTCAGGCAGAGCTTGTTGCAGAGGATAATAGAAATCCCCCTGTGTTATGAAATATGTAAAGAAATTGCTTACAAAACAAAAATATAAGACAACATATATCTCATTATACTTGATACAGACAAAATTTACCAGCGTTTGTGTAAAAGAAAAGTAAAAAATAGAATGAACGATGCATCCGAAAAACAGATTTTGTTCCGGAATGGAAATGGGAAACAAAGAGAAACGAAAGTTACTTTACATATAAAAGAGCAGAACAGGAAGAAACTTTGAAAAAAGTTGAAGAAAATTACAAATTATTGTGGAATATGTGGAAAAAATATGGTAGGATGGGAGAGAAGAGAAAAGTAGTTTTCAAAATGTTACTTAACGTTCAACGAAAGCTCTAAGGTTACAAAGAAAACAAAAGAACAAGAGGAGAAGGAAAATGGAATTTTTACCAAAGCCGAAAGAGGTAAAACTCCTGACGGGGGAACATGCACTTTGCTATGACGGCAGAATCGTACTTGAGGGCAGACTGCTGGGAAATGGGGATACGTATGCGAAAGTGCTGCAGCAGGGAATCCAAAAGGAAACCGGAATGCAGTATGAGATGGGATACGGTGTTCCGGGAAGAAAAGAGACCGGTGCCATTGTACTGGGACTGGATGAGACGCTGAAAAGCCAGCAGTACATACTGCAGGTGACAGAAGAGAATATTACGATTCAGGGCGGTGACGGAGCCGGCGTGCTCTACGGCGTGCAGACGCTGTGCCAGATGATACACGAATACGGTGCACTGCTTCCGGCTGTGCGGATCGAGGATGAGCCGGATCTGCCGGTGCGCGGCTATTATCTCGATGAGACGAGAGGCCGTGTACTGACACTTTCCTATTTAAAACAGGTGGCAGACCGCATGGCGTACTACAAGCTGAACCAGCTGCAGCTCTATGTGGAGCACACGTATCTGTTCTCGGGACTTTCCGAGATGTGGCGCGATGAGACGCCGCTTACGGCAGAGGAAATCCGCGAGCTGGATGCGTACTGCGCAAAGCTTCATATCGAACTGGTGCCGTCGATCGCAACGTTCGGCCATCTGTACATGCTGCTCTCCACAAAGAGCTATGGCGACCTCTGTGAATTCCCAGACAGCTGGAAAGAGCCGTTTTCCTTCTGGAACCGGATGCAGCATCATACGGTGGATGTCTCCGGCGGCAGAGCGATCGAGCTGATCAAGGCCATGATCGAGGAGTACATGGCGCTCTTTGCCACGGATAAATTCAACATCTGCGCGGACGAAACGTTCGACCTTGGAAAAGGAAAATCGAAACCGCTGGCAGACGAGAAAGGCGTTCACCGCCTGTATATCGACTATGTAAAAGAGCTCTGCGAGTTTCTCGTGGCAAAAGGCAAAAAGCCGATGTTCTGGGGCGATATCATCTGCGCACAGCCGGAGCTGATCAAAGAGCTGCCAGAGGAAACCGTCTGCCTGACCTGGGGCTATGCAGCCGAGCAGAGAGAGCATGAGGCAAAAGTGATGGCGGAAGCTGGTGCAAGACAGTATCTCTGTCCTGGGGTCGGCGGCTGGAACCAGTGGATGAACCTGGTGGAGAACAGCTACAAAAATATCACACGGATGTGCGGCTATGCGAGAAAATACCATGCGGAAGGTGTTCTGAACACAGACTGGGGTGACTGCGGCCACATCAATCAGCCGGACTTTTCCCTTCCTGGCATGATCTATGGAGCCGTCTTCTCCTGGGGAGACGATACCGACAGCTTTGAGGAGCTGAATGAACAGATTTCCCGTCTGGCCTACGGCGACCGGAGCGGAAAATTCGTTTCCTATATGGCAAAAACGGCAGAATGCTCCATCTTTGACTGGTGGGATGCCAACGTCATTTACGAGGAAAAAGTGCTCGGTCATCCGAACAACCGGAATGCGCTGTTTGATGCGAGAATCCAGGATGAGGCGAAGCGTGCAGCTGCAAAGGAAACAATTGCGGCTCTGAAAAAAGAACTGAAAAAGACAGCCGGTGCTCTGGAAGAATCCTGCCGTCCAATGGTTCCGGTGCTGGAACTCACGATGGAAGCGATTGACATCTGGAATGAGACGGGCGCGAGAATGTGCGACATTGAGCTTGGAAAAGAAAAGGATGAGACAGCCTGCGCGGCACTTGCGGGACGGCTGGAAACCTGGTTTATGAAGTATAAAGCGTCCTGGAGAAGCATCAGCAAAGAAGGCGATCTGCACCACATTGCAGAGATTGTATTCTGGTATGCCGACATTCTGCGTGGAAGAAAACCGTACGAAAAATAGAAAAAATCCATCTGTGAACAAAAAATGAACACGAATAGAAAATAAATGAACGATAAAAAGTAACAAAGAAAACGAAAATTTACATAAAAGTGAACAAAAACACTTGACTTTTGGATAGAAATGGACGAAGATAGAAGTATCTGATCGAAAGATCAAAATGTCCGTATGCCGTGACAAGAGAGAAAGAAAAAAGAAAAACTATTTTCACAGGAGGAAACATCAAATGAGTAAAATCATCGGAAACAATCTGCCGGATATGCCTTGGCAGGAGAAACCAGCAGGAGAGCACATGCCGGTATGGCGCTATGATCAGAACCCGATCATCGGCCGTTACGAGCAGAAACGTTCCAACAGTATCTTCAACAGCGCAGTCGTACCGTTCGAGGACGGATACGTAGGTGTATTCCGCTGCGACAGCCGTTCCATCAGCATGGACATCTTCGTTGGAAGAAGTAAAGACGGTATCCACTGGGAGATCGAAGATGAACCGATCAAATTCGAGGGCGCTGACGAGGAGATCCTGACCAGAGAGTATCGTTATGATCCGCGTGTCTGCAAAATTGACGACAAATACTATGTAACCTGGTGCAACGGCTATCACGGCCCGACCATCGGTGTTGCTTACACCTATGACTTCAAGAAATTCGTTCAGCTTGAGAACGCATTCCTTCCATTCAACCGTAACGGCGTGCTGTTCCCGAGAAAGATCAACGGCTACTACATGATGATGAGCCGTCCAAGCGACAACGGCCATACACCGTTCGGCGATATCTTTGTCAGCCAGAGTAAAGATATGGAATTCTGGGGAAGACACCGTCACATGATGAGCCCGGTCCGCGGCGATGAGTCTGCATGGCAGTGCACCAAGATCGGTGCCGGCCCGGTTCCGATCGAAACAGATGAGGGATGGCTGCTGATCTACCACGGCGTTATCACAACCTGCAACGGATACGTATATCGTATGGGATGCGCACTGCTTGATATCGACGAGCCGTGGAAAGTAAAATACAGAACGAAAGACTACATTATGGCTCCGATCACCCAGTACGAGTGCATGGGTGATGTTCCGAACGTAGTATTCCCGTGCGCAACCTTAAGCGATGCAGCAACCGGAAGAATCACTATCTACTACGGATGCGCAGATACCGTAACCGGTATGGCATTCACAACCGTAGATGAGCTGCTGAACTATGTGAAAGAGAATAGCCTTTGATTTATAAGATAACTTAAAAAGCGACAAGTCCGCCGGGCTTACGGGTGAAAGAAGCCTGCAGGTCCGGCGGACTTTCTTTTTAAAAATGACCCCATGGAAAGCATAAGGAGGCACTATGAAATTTGTAAAAGAGCGTGTGAACGTGATCTGCCAGGAACTGGCAAGACTTTCGATTTCACAGAAAATCAAAATCACCGATATGCAGGTGAAAAACGGATGCTATATCACACCGGCAGAGGCCGATGCATCAAAAGAGCCGTGGACATCGTTTGATACGGTCAATGACCGCTGGTACGGACCGGACAAACATTACTGGTTCCGCACCACCATCACCATTCCGGAGAGCTTCGATGGAAAAAATCTCTGGATGAGAGTCCATGCAGGACTGGACGACTGGGATGACGGAAGAAACCCGCAGTTCCTGCTGTTTGCAAACGGCGAAGTGATCCAGGGGATGGATATCAACCACCGCGAAGTACTTGTAAGAGAAAACGCAAAGGCCGGTGAAAAAATCCAGCTTGACCTGCAGTCCTACACCGGAACGCTGCACAGCGAGTTCCGTCTGATGGCAGACCTTGAGGAGCATGATGCGAAAATCGAGGAGATCTATTACGACCTCATCGTTCCGATGCAGGGCCTGAACCGTATGGACGAGGATAATAAAACGCGTCTGGATCTCGAAACTGCACTGACCAACACGATCAATCTGCTGGACCTGCGCAAGCCGTACAGTAAAGAGTTCTACGCTTCCATCGAAGAGGCAGAAAAATGCATCCAGGAAGAGATCTATGAAAAAATGGGCGGCTGGGACGAAGTTGTGGCAACGTGCATCGGCCACACCCACATTGATGTGGCATGGCTGTGGACGATCGACCAGGTTCGTCAGAAATCCTGCCGAAGCTTTGCAACGGTATTAAAACTGATGGAGGAGTATCCGAACTATCACTTCATGTCGAGCCAGCCGAAGCTCTACAGCTTTGTCAAAGAAAGACACCCGGAAGTGTACGAGAAAATCCGCCAGAGAGTCAAAGAAGGACGCTGGGAGCCGGAAGGCGGCATGTGGGTTGAGGCAGACTGCAACCTGACTTCAGGAGAGTCCCTCGTGCGCCAGTTCCTGTTCGGAAAACGCTTTTTCAAAGAAGAGTTTGGCGTGGACAACAAGATCCTGTGGCTGCCGGATGTCTTCGGATACAGCGCAGCGATGCCGCAGATTCTGAAAAAATGCGGAATTGACTACTTCATGACGACCAAACTGGCATGGAACGAGTTCAACAAAGTGCCGTACGATACGATGAACTGGGAAGGCATCGACGGAAGTGAAGTATTCACTCATATGATCACAACGCTCGGCGTCGGACAGCCGGAGACGAGCTTCTTTACCACATACAACGGAATGCTGCACCCGGATGCCATCATGGGCGGATGGGACCGCTACCAGAACAAGGACATCAACAACGATATCCTGATCAGCTACGGCTACGGAGACGGCGGCGGCGGCCCGACCAGAAGAATGCTGGAGACATCCAAACGTATGGAAAAAGGCATCAAAGGTGTGCCGAAAGTACGCCAGGCATTTGCGAGAACGTATTTCGACGAGCTGCATGAGAAGGTAAAAGACAGCAAACGCCTCCCAACCTGGATCGGCGAACTGTATTTTGAGTTCCACCGCGGAACATACACCTCGATGGCACGCAACAAACGCGGCAACCGTAAGAGCGAGTACGCGATGATGGAATTAGAGCTTCTGTCCGTTCTGGCCGAAAACGCCGGAAAAGCATACCCGACCGAAGAACTGAACCGCATGTGGGAGATGATCCTGACCAACCAGTTCCACGATATTCTGCCGGGCTCCTCGATCCATGAGGTATATGAGCAGACGAAGAAAGAATATGCAGAGATTGCGGAGACATCAGCAAAACTGATCGGCGAGCGCATGGAAGCACTCTGCGGAACAAAAGACGAGAGCGTGACCGTATGGAACACTCTCGGCCACAGAAGAAACGACGTTGTTGTACTCGGTGAGACCGCGGCAGAAGCCATGACCGACGGAACCACCGTATATCCGGTACAGCAGACGAAAGACGGAGCCATTGTCTATGCAGAAAACCTGCCGTCCAAAGGATATCAGGTTCTGCGCCCGACGAGCGGAGCCGCTGCGGAAACGCCATTTGCTGTAACAGAAGCTGGAGAGGGCTATACCCTTGAGACTCCGTTCTACACGATCCAGATCGATGCAAACGGTGAATTCACTTCCTTGTTTGATAAAGAGAATGACCGCGAAGTGCTTCAGAGCGGAACAACCGGCAACGAGCTGCGTATCTATGAGGACAAACCTCTGCAGTACAGCGCATGGAACCTGGATATCTTCCATACCGAGAAATCCTGGAAGGTGGAGGGTGTACGCCGCATGGAGTGGACAGAAAACGGTCCGGTCCGCGCAACACTGGAAATTGAGCGCGAAGTGATGGACACCGTCATCCGCCAGCAGATCCATTTCTATGCAAAAGACCGCAGAATCGACTTCGAAACCTACGTTGACTGGAAGTTCGCCGAGCATGTACTGAAAGTTCACTTCCCGGTAGACGTTCACAGCGACGAGGCAACTTTCGATATCCAGTTCGGTAATGTGACAAGAAAACTGCACACCAACACAAGCTGGGATCAGGCAAGATTCGAAGTATGCGGCCACAAATGGGCTGATATCTCAGAGGGAAGCTACGGCGTCAGCCTGATGAACGACTGCAAGTACGGCTATTCCATGAAGAACCGTGTGATGACGCAGACTCTGATCAAATCCGGAACTGAGCCGAACCTGACCGCAGACCAGGAAGAGCATTTCTTTACTTACTCTCTGTATCCGCACGCAGGAACATGGCGTGAGGCAGGCACCGAGCAGGAAGCTCTGAACCTGAACGTACCGGCAAAAGCAGTTGCAGGTGCAGCAGAGAAAGACCGCATGGAATTCCTGTCTGTAGACAAACGCGACGTAGTGCTTGAGACTGTGAAGAAGGCAGAGGACGGCGACGGCGTAATCGTTCGTCTGTACGAGGTGGAGAATGCAAGAACGAAAGTGACCCTGCACTGCGCAGAGGCAATTGCATCCGCTGAGGAGACCGACCTTCTCGAGAACCCGATCGAGGGCGCGCTTGGTGTGAAGGAGAACGAGATTGAGCTTACGATCAAGCCGTATGAGATCCGTACGATCCGCATCCGCACCGCGAAGTAAGAAAACAGAAATAAAATATAGAAATCACAATTGGTCCACTGGACCAATTGTTGATATGCCGAGCAACAGAAAAAGACACCGTGTCCCGGAAGGGAAGACGGTGTCTTTTTTGAAAACAGATGAAAAATAAAATCAGTCACCGGTGGAATCGCGGTACAGCACGTTGGTGCCGAGATACGTAATTTCATGCGGCGTGTTCGGATATTTGATCCGGTACAGAATCTGGAGTGCCAGACGTGCGCCGAGTTCTTCGTTGAAGACCTGAACGGTCGTCAGATGTTCTGCCAGAAGATCCTCTGTATTGTTGTCGAAGCCGGATACTGCAACGTCCTCCGGTACGCGTAAGCCCCGTTTTTCGAGAAGCTGCATCAGAATGCAGGCAACGTAGTCGCTGGCGCAGACGAAAGCGTCCGGCATGCGGGACAGGGAAGAAAGGAAGGTATCGATTTCTTCACGGTACGTATCGATGCCGAGCGGTGTCGTCAGGCAGAGAGAAGAATCCACCTTTTTACCGGCATCCGCCAGAGCCTGGCAGAAACCTTCATATCGTTCGCGGTTGGACTGTGCGTAGCTGATATCACCGATGAAGCCCGGAAGGGTGCGTCCCTGCTCGAGCAGATGGCAGGTGATGCGGCGGACACTGGTGCGGCTCTCCATGAGAAGCAGGTCGCCGTTCAGCTCATCCGGGGCAACAAGAGAGGAAGTGTCCAGGAACACTTTCGGAATCTGTGTCTCTGCGAGCAGGCGCAGAAGACGCTCGTTGTACACATTCAGAACGATGATGCCGTGAACATTTCCGTTTGTAAGAGTCGGCGGGAGAAAATACGTTTTATCCGCCGAAGTCGGAAGATACGTGTAAACGAGATTGACATTGTGTGTCGAAAATACTTTTGCAATTTGGTGGATGATGGTCATCCAGAAAAGTGAGGTTTCCGGTCTGCAGACGGCAACTGCAATGTTGACCGGCGTGGTCTCCTCTGCGCTCTGCGGATACTGAAAATCCTCCGGGATGGCATAGCCGAGTTCCTGGGCTTTGGCGATGACCTTGGTGCGCAGGGAATCGGAGACGCCTTCGTGTCCGCTGAACACCTTCCAGACCGTAGTCCGGGAGATGCCCAGGGAGTTCGCGATTTCCTGTAACGTTACTTTTTTCATAGTTTAAACCGATCCTGTTACAAATTTTGAGTGCTAACACATATTATACACTTAACGTGTAACTTTTTCAACCTTTCCATTGGAAGACAGAAGGAGTAAATGTGCTCCGTCGGCACTCGGGCAGGTGATCAGGTAAGAGTGGCTTGTGGTCTCAATGGTGTAGTCAAGAGCTTTGACGGTTTTGTTGAAGTCATTTGGAGCGTAAGCGGCAAGGGTCTCCTGTAAGACGGTAAGACTGTCGCTGTAGGAACCGGTTGTCTCAAACAGAATGTTTTCTGCGTAATACAGCTTGCGGAGTTCCCATTTGCGGTATTCGTCCTCCGGAATCGTGATGTCACACGGTGCGTCGTCGCGGTCGTCAGAGAAGAAAACGAAAGACCAGAGTTCCGGGTAATGAATGTTGATGACACCGGTCGGAGCCCATACCCAGTTGTCCTCCGGGAGAACGTTTCCGGCTTCATTGGTACGTTTTACATAAGTGTTGTCCTTGATGTCCACTTTCCACTGAACACGGGAGAAGTTCATACGGTAGAATTCTCCGTTTTTCGGTGCGCGGCGTTCTTTCTGATACTCATAGAGAGCAGCGAACGGAATGACAACCTCAACGCTCCAGCACTTGTTTTCTGCGGATGGATCGTTGATGGAGCCATCTACATGGACAGCGGTGCGCAGACCGTGCATGTCGTAGCCATTGAGGCCGCTTCCGCCGTCACGGTATGGCTCGGAAAGAAACAGATCCCATACCGTGTTCAGAACGTTCATTTCGAACTCATAGTAATGGTACGTATCAGAATCCGGGTCAACGAAGATTTCAAAATCGTTGTCGAGGAAAATGACGGAGTCGCGCTCGGTCTGGTGTCCCCAGATTTCATCGCCGTCAAGCACGGCTGCTACGTAAAGGTTCTCGTCATCCCAGAGCATTTTTGCACGGGTGACAAAGCGCGGAAGCGGCATGTGGCTTCCTTCGATATCGAGAAATTCGTCGGTATACGGGGCATCTTCCCAGAATGGTTTGTTGATGTTTCCGTCTAACTCGAACGGCTTTTTTGCGCGGTGGCAGGTGTAAACCGGCGGTGCGAACGGGACTGCCGGAACCGGAATTGTGATGTTTGTACTCATAGTAAAAATCTCCCTTTCAAATATTTACTGTTAAGCTTTTTTAGAAAACACGCGGAAAACGTGTCGACAAAAGGTATCATAACACCAGAAGTAATAAAATTCAACATTAAAATGAACAAAAATGAACGAAAGATAACTTACTGTGGACAAAATGAAAAGAATGCGGTACAATAAAACCACTTGAAATAAGGAGAAGGACAAGGAGGAAATAAAAACAATGGAAGCATATCAGAATGCGGCCCTTTCCCCGGAAGAGCGCGCAAAAGACCTGCTCGGAAAAATGACGCTGCAGGAAAAAGTAGGACAGTTAAATCAGCGTCTGTACGGATTCCGGATTTACGAGAGACAGGGTGAGGAGTTTACACTGACAGAGGAATTTAAAGAGGAAGTAGAGCGCATGGGAGGGCTTGGCGTCCTGTACGGCCTGTACCGTGCCGATCCGTGGGCAGATAAAGATGAGAAGACCGGCATTGTGCTGGAACTTTCCGCAAAAGCCTATAATATAGTACAGAAATATGTGATCGATCATTCCCGCCTCGGCATCCCGATGATGATGAGCACCGAGTGCCCGCACGGCCATCAGGCGCTCGGCGGCGGTCTGCTTCCGGTCAACCTGGCAGCAGGCGCAACATTCGACCCGGAACTTCTTTCCGAAGGCTACAAGGCATGCGGAAAACAGTTAAAGAGCGGTCATGTGGATCTGGCGCTGATGTCGGCGCTCGATATGGCGCGCGACCCGAGATGGGGAAGAAGTGAGGAGTGCTACTCCGAAGACCCGTGCCTTGCCGCATCCATGGCAAAAGCGGCAGTCACCGGTATGCAGTCCACCGGTGTCGGCAGTGTGGCAAAACACTTCTGCGCACAGGGCGAGACAACCGGAGGTGTGAACGCGAGTGCTGCAAGAATCGGCGAGCGGGAGCTTCGGGAAATTCATTTTCCTTCTGCAAAAGCGTGCTGTGAAGCAGGCGTGGAAGGCATCATGGCGGCATACAACGAGATCGACGGCGTGTACTGCCACAGAAACGCATGGCTGCTCCGCGATGTTCTGCGCGGCGAGATGGGCTTTGACGGCATTGTGATGGCAGATGGTTTGGCTGTAGATTTCCTTAAGAATACCGAGGGTGATACTCTGCATGCAGGCGTTGCAGCGAGAAAAGCCGGTGTGGATGTGAGCCTCTGGGATGAAGCGTTCAGCCGTCTCGGCGAGGCCGTAGAGCAGGGACTTCTCGATGAGAGCGAGATCGACGAGTCTGTTCTCAAAGTTCTGAAGCTGAAATTTGAAAAGGGTCTGTTTGAACATCCTTATATGGAAGAAAACATGCTCACCCCGGAAGAAGCCGGGATCCCGGAAGTATCTCTTTCCCTGGCACGGGAGTCCGCTGTTCTTCTGAAAAACGAGGAGAGTGTGCTGCCGCTTGCTAAGAAGTACAAAAAAGTAGCTGTGATCGGCTATCACGCAGCAGACCGTTACTGCATGCTCGGCGACTACACCCCGCCGGTTCCGGAAAGCGAGTGCGTCACCGTCCTTCAGGGCATGAAACAGGAAGCGCCGGAGGGCGTGGAAGTTTCCTATGCAATGGGAAGTGAATTTTCAGAGGCTGACGAGGACGAGAAAGCAAAAGCACTGGCACTTGCAGCAAAGAGCGATGTGATCGTAGCTGTTGTCGGCGGTTCTTCTTCCCGTTTCGGCGGAGCTGTGTTCGATGCAAACGGTGCAGCATCCAAGGGAACCGGCAGCCGTTCGATGGACTGCGGCGAGGGAATGGACACCGCAAAGGTTCACATCCCGGCAGCACAGGAAGAACTGGTTGCAGAGCTTGCCCGCCTTGGCAAGCCGATGGTAACCGTTGTGATCGCAGGAAGAGCATACTGCATCGAGGATATCGAAAATGCTTCGAATGCCCTTCTGTATGCGTTTTATCCGGGTCCGATGGGCGGCAAGGCCGTTGCAGAGATGCTCTACGGAACCACGAATCCGTCCGGCCGTCTCCCGGTATCCATGCCGCGCCACGCCGGTCAGATTCCGGTGTGCTACAATTACCGTACCTCCGTCGTTCCGGCATACTGCGATATGACGAGCCAGCCGCTGCATACGTTCGGTGAGGGAAAATCCTACACGACGTTTGCGTGCAGCGATGTTTCCGTGAACAAAGAAGAAAACGGTGCTGCCGTTTCGTTTACCGTAGAGAACACCGGTGCCATGGCAGGAACCTCCGTTCCGTGTCTGTATGTGCGGAAACGTTCTGGCGGTGTGGTAGCGAGAATCAAAGAGCTGAAAGCTTTTACCAGAATTTCTCTTGCACCGGGTGAGAAAAAAGAAGTTTCGTTCCAGCTTTCCAAAGAGGAGATGAACTTTGTCCAGATTCCGGGAAAACCGGAAGTGATCTGCCATGACTATGAGCTGATGCTCGAGGATGGAGCAGAGAAATGGTGGAGCGGAAATGTAACTGAAATGTAAGGTTTGACGGAAGATAATATAAAAAGTAACAAAACTGAACAAAGGGAGAAAATATGTTGCGAAACAAAACGACGTATTTTCTCCATTTTTGTTTCTTTGAAATGGACGAAAATACGAAAAAAGATAACATGGATCACGGCCGCAAGGGACAGAAAAACCGAAAAACGCGTCGAAATATAGGAAAAGTGCTTAAAAAACGCCTGCTTAAATTGCGTAAAAGTAACAAACTGGTATATATATTCAATTAATGGTTGACAAATAAGGTAACAAAAGGTAAAATAAATTCATCAAAACAGTGTTGGATAAATCTTAAATAACAGATTTGATTGTGGCAGTTGTACAAAAAAGAAGCAGCATGCGAGGATGATACGAAAGCAAAATGTTCAAAATGTTCACGACAAGGGATGCTCCAATCAAGGAAAACACGAAACCTTTAAAAGGGAGGACAAGAGAGAAATGAAAGAGAAACCAACAAAAGCAAAGAAAAAAGGCCGCACCATCCGCGCCTTTAAGAGAGACATCTCGCTTTGGCTTTTCTGTGTTCCGGGCGTAATCCTGACATTCATCTTCAGCTACATTCCGATGTATGGTGTACAGATCGCGTTCCGCCGCTTTAATGCGACAGCCGGAATCACAAAGAGCCCGTGGGTAGGCATGTACTACTTTGAGAGATTCTTCAACTCTCCATACTTTGCTTCCACCATCAAGAACACATTGATCCTGAGTCTGTACGGACTGGTTGTATCATTCCCGATTCCGATCATCCTGGCACTGATGCTGAACTCCTTCCGCCATAAGAGATACCGGAAAGTGATCCAGACCGTCACCTACGCGCCGAACTTCATTTCCACCGTAGTTATGTGTGGTATGATCATTCTGTTCCTGTCTCCGTCCGTCGGTGTTATCAACCACGTACTGGAAGCAATCGGAATTCCGGCGGTCAACTTCATGGCGAAAAAAGCCTACTGGAGACACATTTATGTGTGGACCGGCGTATGGCAGAGTACAGGATGGAGCTCTGTTATTTACTTCGCAGCACTCGCCGGCATCAGCCCGGAGCTGCATGAGGCGGCAAAGGTAGACGGCGCAACGAAATTACAGCTGATCCGTCACATCGACCTTCCGCTGATCATGCCGACCGCGACCATTCTTCTGATTATGAACTGCGGAAGCATTCTTTCCGTCGGCTTCGAAAAAGCCTTCCTTCTGCAGAACAACCTGAATGCCAGTGTATCCGAGATCATTTCCACCTACGTCTATAAGGTCGGTCTGATCAACAACGATATGTCGTATTCTTCAGCAATCGGTCTGTTCAACACCATCGTAAACATGGTTATGCTGATCATTGTCAATACGATATCTGATAAACTTTCGGGCAACAGCCTGTGGTAGGAGGAAACAAAAACATGAGTAAAGAAAATACCGCAGTGACAAAAAAGAAAATAAAACGCTGCAAAGAGGACGTCGTTTTTGACGCAGCCTGCTTCATTATCCTGACGCTGGTTCTGTTTGTTGTGGCATATCCGCTGTACTGGGTTATCATTTCATCCATCAGTGCGCCAAGCGCCGTATCGAGTGGTAAAGTACTGCTTCACCCGATCGGATTTACCCTGAAGGGCTACGCAGAAGTATTTAAAAACGACCAGGTTATGAGAGGCTTTTTAAACTCCCTGATCATCACCTTCTGCGGTGTCATGGTCAACCTGATCGTAACGCTTCCGACATCATATGCACTTTCCAGAAGCAATTTCTCCGGAAAGAAACCGATCACCATTTTTTATCTGATTACCATGTTCTTCGGTGGCGGTCTGATCCCTACCTACCTGGTTATTCAGAGACTGCAGATGCTGAACACCATCTGGGCACTGATTCTCCCTGGTTGCTTAAGCGTCTACAACATGATCGTGGCAAGAACCTTCTTCAAGTCGAATATTTCGGAAGAGCTGTATGAGGCAGCTGAAATTGACGGCTGTACCCAGGCGAGATTCTTTTTCCAGATTGCACTTCCGCTTTCCAAAGCGATCATCGCAATTCTGGTTCTGTACTATGGTGTCGGCCACTGGAACTCATACTTCTCGGCACTCGTTTATATTTCGGACAAGGCGAAGTATCCGCTGCAGCTGGTTCTGCGTAACATCCTGATCACGAACCAGACCGCGCTGTCCCAGACCGCAACAACGGCAGCAGCGAGAGCAGCTCTGCAGGAAAAACAGCAGCTGATCGATGTTATGAAATACTCGCTGATCATCATCAGCAGTATCCCGGTTCTGGTTATGTACCCACTGGTGCAGAAACACTTTGTAAAAGGTGTTATGATCGGATCCATGAAGGGTTGATTTACAGCAGAAACTTATTTAACGATTTATCTGCCGCACGGGAAACAGCGGTATGTAAATAAAGGGTCCGGACAACGGACAGGCAAAAGCGCTTCCGGCGGGAAAATGCCGCCGGAACAACACAGGAGGGAAAATCATGAAAAGAAAAGCAGTCGCAGCAGTTTTAACTGCAGTAATGGTGGCATCTATGTTTACCGGATGCGGAAGTGATAAGGGAAGCAGCTCTGCAAAGAGTACTTCTGCAGCATCCGCAGCAAACGACACCGTGGATGAGGACGGAAAAGTAAACGGCATTATGTATCAGGAAGGCCTTCCGCTGGTAGATGAGGGAGCTTACACCTTCTCCATCTTCTGCGATGATTCCAGCGAATCCGGCGAGTTTATCATGCTCGATGAGTTCAAAAAACAGACCAACGTAGACGTTGACCTGAAAATTTATCCATACGAAACAGCAACAGAGAGACTGAATCTGGACCTGAACTCCGGAGATTACGCAGATGTGATCGGCGGATGGACCTTAAGCGACAATGCAATCCTGACCTATGGTGTAAACCAGGGCGTATTCATTCCGCTGGAAGATTATTTTGAGAAATATTGCCCGAACATTTCTGCGATCCTGGATCTGCCGGGTGTAAGAGAAAAAATGACAGCACCGGACGGACACATCTACACAATTCCGTACGTATGTGCCGATTCAACCGTTGGATACAGCCCATACATCAATACGAAATGGCTGGAGAATGTTGGCATGAGCATGCCGACCACTACAGACGAGTTTGAGGCAGTCTTGAAAGCCTTCAAAGAGCAGGATGCAAACGGCAACGGTGACGCTTCCGATGAAATCCCGTTCTCTACCGACCCGAACAACAAACATATCGAGGCTATGGCCGGTTACTTCGGACTTCCGATGAACAAACTTGGTATTGCAATCCAGAATGAAAAGGTTGTTTACGGCGGTGTCAGCGATACATACCGTGAGTTCCTTTCCTGGTTCCACAAACTGTATGCAGAAGGACTCGTAGACGTAGAGCTTTACACACAGGACAGCTCCACATGGGAAGGTAAAGGAAATCAGGACCTGTACGGCGTTTCCATCGCATACGGAAGCGGAGAGTTTACCGGAATCCCGGCTGCAGAGGAAAGAGGCGATTTCGACTCCATGCCTGTTCTGAACACAGACAAAGACGGAATCTGGCTGCGCGATACGGAAGGCTTCAGCGTATACAGAACCCAGGCTGTCATCACAAACAAGGCAGAGCATCCGGAAATCATCTGCCGCTGGTTTGACAATGCATTCGCACTGGAGAACGGCATCGGCTGCAACAGAGGACCGGTTGGTGTGATTGTAAACAAAGAGGATGACGGATACCATGCGATTGACACCACCACACTGTCTGAGGAAGATCAGGAAAAATATTCCTGGGGCAATCTGTGGCCGCAGTCTCTGCCGAAATATCTGCCGGCAGACTTCGAGTTTGTAGAAGAGCATCCGATGTATGATGAGAAAAAAGCAACAGAGGAAGCTTATGAGGCAAATCTGACCAAAGAAATTATTCCGTCCTACTGGATTGACTTGGATAAAATTGATACCTTCTCTGATACGAACACAGCAATCAAAGATTTCTTTGAGCAGCAGCAGGCGCAGTTCGTATGCGGCGAGCTTGACATTGACAACGATGCTGACTGGCAGGCTTATGTAGATGGTATGTACTCTCTGGGACTTGAGGACTGGGTAGCAACTCAGGGTATCGAGGAAATCGCGAAATAAACAGGAAAAGGTAACGATATTTCCTGTGGCGTGAAAAAAGGCATATTACAGTGTAAAACGGTAATATGCCTTTCTTTTTGGGCAAGAACTGATATAATGGGAAGAAACAATAAAGGGGTAATTAGATCGGATAAAAAAGCTATGCCCGGAGTCTTTTAATCCGGGAGTACAAAAAAAGGAGGAGCTGGAAGAGATGATGCAGGACTGGTTTCGGAACGCGAAGCTGGGCATTTTTATCCATTATGGGATTTATGCGGTGGGTGATGTGTCAGAGTCATGGTCGTTCCACAACGGAAATATTTCTTATGAAGATTACATGAAACAGTGTGAAGGCTTTACAGCATCGAAGTTTGATGCGAAAAAATGGGCGGAGCTGTTTCAAAAAGCAGGTGCGCAGTACGTGGTTATGACAGCGAAGCACCATGACGGCGTGGCACTGTTTGATACCGGATACAGTGATTTAAGTGTTGTGAAGAAAACACCGGCAGCGCGCGACCTTGTAAAAGAGTATACAGCTGCCATGCGTGAGGCAGGTCTGAAGGTCGGCCTTTATTATTCGCTGATCGACTGGTCGGATCCGCGGTACCGCACGGTTTACCCGGAAGGAATGAAAAAAGAAGACTGTCTGAACGATATCTATGGTTCCCCGGCCGGAAAAGAGGAGGAGCCGGAGAAATGGCAGGAGTTTCTGGAATTCAACAATCATCAGTTAAAAGAACTGATGTCAAATTACGGAACGGTGGATCTTTTATGGTTTGATGGTGACTGGGAACGGAGCGCGGCACAGTGGAAGATGCCGGAATTCAGGGAATATCTGCATACCCTGAATCCGAACGTTGTATTGAATTCGAGAATGCAGGGCTATGGAGATTATGAGACACCGGAGCAGGGAATTCCGCTGTACGGACCGAAAGGCGAGTGGGAATTCTGTACGACAATCAACGATTCCTGGGGATATCGTCCATCGGACAATGATTACAAGAGCAGCGGTCAGATTGTGCGCATGTTCTGCGACTGTATCACCCTTGGAGGAAGAATGCTGCTGGATATCGGACCGAAGGAGGACGGAACGCTGGATGAACGCCAGGAGAAAGTTCTTCTGGATCTGGGCGGATGGATTCATGACCATAAGGAAGCGGTATTTGGAACAGAAAAAGGACTGGATTACAATCATTTCCTCGGCGGAAGCACGATTTCGGCGGATAAGAAGACGATGTATCTTTTCGTCTATGATAAGCCGCAGGAGACACTGTGTGTGAAAGGCATTAAAACACCGGTAAAAAGGGTGACGGTTCTGCATACGGGAGAGGAGCTCCGGTTCTCCTACACAGGTTCACTTCCATGGAGCGGCATTCCGGGAACGCTCTGGATCTGGGCCGGAGAGATGAGCATTCATCCGTTTGCAACGGTTGTGAAGGTGGAGCTTGAGGATGAGATCACCTACAATCTGGGACACGGGGAAGTCGTAACCTTTAATGAGTAAAACGATTCGGACAGAGGAGCTTATGAGATGAAGAGAATAATTGGCTATGTAAATACGGCGGATTTAAATCATATGCGAGAAGAGGATGTGCGGGCACTTACCGTGATCAATATTGCATTTGGTCTGATCCGGGACGGAGAAGTTGTATGGGATGCAAAGGATGCACGGGATGGAATAGTATCCATTCGGAAAAGCAACCCGGAGCTGAAGATTGTATTGTCCGTAGGCGGCTGGGGAGCAGACGGCTTTTCCCAGGCTGCAAGAACAAAAGAGGGAAGAGAGCGGTTTGCTGCGAGTGCACTTGCAATTGTGAAGGAGTATGGTCTGGACGGCATTGACATTGACTGGGAGTATCCGGGCACATCGCTGGCAGGAATTGCGTCGGACAGATCGGATAAAGAGAATTATACGCTGCTTCTGGCGGAGCTTCGGAAGACACTGGACGCGTACAGAGAAGGCATGCTTGTAACGACAGCAGTCGGCGGAGATGTTTACTTTGCACTGCAGACAGATATGAAGGAGGCCTCCCGGTATCTGGATTATGTGCAGCTGATGACGTATGATCTGCAGGGCGGTTTCCAGAAGGTGACGGGACATCATGCGGCGCTGTATCACAGTGAGGGAAATTTGTTTGATGCATGTGTGCAGAAGGCAGTGAACGGTTTTGTAAATGCAGGCGTTCCAATGGAGAAGCTGATTCTTGGCGTACCGTTTTATTCCAGAAAATGGGATGGAGTAAAAGGCGCCGGATGCCGCAACGGGCTTGGAATGGAAGCAGAGACGGTCGGAGGATATGGCGGTGACTATGGCGAGCTCAAAGAGAGCTGGATCGGAAAGAGGGGATTTATCCGGTATTGGGATGAGCAGGCAAAGGTTCCGTATCTGTTTGACGGGGAAACATTTATCAGCTATGAGGACTGCGAGTCACTTGGGGTGAAAATTGCGTACCTGAAAGAAAAGGGCATGGGGGGCATTATGTTCTGGGAGTATAAATGCGATCCCAGCGGAGAATTACTTTCATTTATAAAGAAAAATATGTAGCGTAGTGACCCACAGCCGGTATGTGAAAAGGCTCCTCGCTCCGGTGTTCCTGAAAAATCGCAAGGAATCCTTTTTCACATGGCGTCTGCCGCCGGTGGGCGGATGTACGTTGTGGAGACGGATAGGAAAAAAGAGAAAGGGATAGATAGAATCATGATCTCAGAAAATTTGAAAAAATATGCAACGGAAAAATTTGAGGGACGGAGAGAGCTTCTGGCTCCGGTGATGCCTGTTATCGAAGAAAAATTAAAACAGTGCAGTGAGGAAGAGGCTGTGCTGATGAAGTTTCTGTATGGTACGATGCCGGTAAGGGATGCGGGAGAATATGGATTTGACCTTTTTCTTTCGTACGTGAAGCATGCGCTGATGCTGCGGGAGAAGGTGGCATGGTGTAAGGAACTGCCGGAGGATGTGTTTGTAAACTATGTGCTGTATGACCGGATCAATTCCGAGGACATTACGGACTGCAGACCGTTTTTTTATGAGCAGATTATGGGGCGTGTAGCCGGAATGAGTCTTTTAGAGGCGATTCTGGAGATTAATTACTGGTGTGCGGAGCATGCGACGTATGAGGCGACGGACGGCAGAACGGCATCTCCGATGACAATGTATCGGAGTGGAAAGGGACGCTGCGGCGAGGAGTCTACGTTTGCAGTTACGGCGTATCGGAGTGTTGGTATTGCGGCGCGGCAGGTCTATACACCAAGATGGGCGCACTGTGATGACAATCATGCGTGGGTTGAGGTGTTTGTGGACGGCGAGTGGCATTTCCTTGGCGCCTGTGAGCCGGAAGAAGTGCTGGATACCGGCTGGTTCTCCGGTCCGGCGAATCGGGCAATTCTGATTCATACGCGGAACTTCTCGGATTATGTAAAGGAGAGTAACGAGGAGTATCTTGGAAAAGAAGGGGCGCTGTACTACTTTAACCATACAGATTTTTATGGCAGAACGAAGCTGGTGAAGATTCTTGTGAAGGATGAGAATGGAAAACCGGCTGCAGGAGCGCATATTGCGGTTGAAATCCTGAATATGGCAGAGTTTTTCCCGGCTGCAGTGATGATTGCGGATGCGGACGGAGAAGTTCGGATGACACTTGGCCTTGGCGATATCCGGGTACGGGCATTTGACGGAATACGCCGGGCGGAAGCCATGATGCGGATTGAGGAGGAGGATTCGCTGGAACTGGTGCTTCGTGAAGAGGCGGTTCCGGAAGCGGATGACAGGTGGCAGACGCTGGAAATCCGGGCACCGAAGGAAGTGCCGGTACGGAATATCGTTGCCACAAAGGAGCAGAAGGAGCGAAATGCGGCACGGATGGCAGAGGCGGAACGGCTTCGGAAGGCACGGTTTGCAGCATGCTTTGATGAGAAAAAGGCTGCTGCGTATCCGGAAGCGGAAGAGATTTTCCACCGGGCAGGAGAGAATTTTGAGGAGGTTTATACATTCCTTTCCAAAGATGAAAATCCGAACCGGAAGAAGCTGCTGTTTTCGCTGGCATTAAAGGATGCGAAGGACTTGAAGGCATCCGTTTTAGAGGATCATCTCGACTGTGAGCAGGGGGATCTTCCAGAGGAGATTTTCAGAAAGGATCTTCTTTGCCCGCGTATTTTCCTCGAGGAGCTGACGCCGTATCGGAGCATGATCCGCGGATTTTTTGAAGAGGAGACAAAACGCAGCTTTGTGGAGCAGCCGGAACGGATTCTGGATTATCTTAAGAAGAATATTACCTTCCATGCAGAAGAAGAGTATGACACGATCATGGCAACACCGGTCGGCGTCCTTACGATGAAACAGGGAAGTCCTCTGGCGCAGAAGATTCTGTTTGTGGCAATCTGCCGGAGTCTCAATGTAGCGGCAAGACTGAATCCGGTGACCCTGGAGCCGGAGTATTACCGTGATGGGGCATTCCACAGTGTGGAAACAGAAGCTGCTGTTTTGAAGGATGAAACGGAAAGTGCGGTTCTGACACTGAATGCGGAGGATGGAAGCGCATGGAAGTATTATCAGACGTGGACCATCGGAAAGTGGAACGGAACAGTGTTTGAGACGCTGAATTACGAAGAAACCGCATTCGACGGAAAAACACTGGATCTGACCCTGGAGCCGGGCTGCTATCGTCTGATTACAAGTATGCGTATGCCGAACGGTGACCAGCATGCCGCATACCGCGTGTTTGAACTGAAGGCGGGAGAAGCAAAAGAGATTTATCTGGAAACCGTGAAAAAAGAGCTGGATGAGCTGTTAGAGCACATCGAACTGCCGGAGATCACGCTGGAGGATCTGGATGGAAAGGCGCATACCCTGAACGATCTCACCAAAGACGGCCCGATCCTTCTGGCCTTCCTCGGAACCGGAGAGGAGCCGACCGAGCATGTTCTGAATGAGCTGATCGAAATCGCAGAGAAGTGGAACGCAAAAGACGCTGCCATGGCAGCCGTTCTCCGCACGAAAGCCGACCTGGAAAACACGACTTTCCAGAAAGCCCGCGCAGCAATCCACAACATGTCCCTCTACCTCGACCCATCCGACGACGCCCCGGCGATCGCCGAAAAAATGGGAATCGACGCAGAAAAACTCCCACTGCTGATACTCGCATTGCCGGGAAACATCGGCGGACGCGCTTATGCCGGATATAACGTCGGCAGCGTCGGACTGATGCTGCGGCTGATGGAAGAGGCGGCGAAAGCGTAAGTTAATACTAAAAAACAGGCTGACGCACGAATGCGGCAGCCTGTTTTTTTAAAGAACGCCCAGTTTTTTCAACTGTGCCACGCCATCTTCATATCCCGTAAAATGAATTCCATGAATCCCTGCCTGCTCTGCGGCCTCGACGTTTGCTTTGGTGTCGTCGAGGAATACGCAGCGGTCCGGGGTGAGGGAGAATTTCTGGATCAGGTGCTGGTAGATCTCCGGTTCCGGTTTTGTTAAATGGCAGGTGTAGGAGAAGAGGGTTCCGTCCATGTAGGGGAGGAAGGGCATTTTCTCTTTGGTGCGCTCGAAGAGGTCTCCGGAGTAGTTGGAGAGGATGTAGAGGCGGTAGCCTTTTTCTTTTAAGGAGCGTACCCAGCTTTCTGCATACGGCAGCGGGGTGATGGTTTCCTCGCAGTGGGCGAAAACCTCTTTGATTTCTTCGGTGTATTCCGGGGCGAGGGAGCAGAATCCTTTTACAATCTCCTCCGGTGTGAGAATTCCGCGGTCGAACTGGCGCCAGTAAGGGCTTTCGAAGGTTGCGGCGGTGATTGCTTTCGTCTTTTCCGGACCGAAAGCAAAGCGTTTCAGATAGGACTCGTAGTCCCAGTTGACGAGTACGCGGCCTACATCAAAAATAATGGTATCAATCATGACTGTTTTTCTCCTTTGTCTGATTTGTCGTTCTCATCGCGGTGCGACAGAACCTTGGCAACCAGCATCATGGCATAGATGAGCACTGGTGCGGTAATTGCACAGTAGAGGCAGACCGTCAGCGCCTTGTGTGCAAACGGCGTGTCGATAAACGCAAAAATCATGGCGCCAAGCCCGAATCCGATCAGGACCGCGATGGAGAGAAGGGCGCCGATCTGTTTGAGTCGTTTCATAAAAATCTCCGATCGTTTACTGAAAATAAAATATAAAGAAACATAACCAAGTGTAGCACAGTTGAAAAGAAACATCCACCGCAAGTTTTAAGAATTTTTTAGAAAAAATTAATGGCGCTTTCGATTGCTTTTTTCCCTCAAAAGGGATAGAGTATTGGCATATACTTTGAAAAAGGAGAAACGAGAACAAAATGGATAAACTGAAAGAAAAACTTTCCCGCCTGATGTACGGCCGCTACGGCATCGATCAGCTGGGCAATTTTATGATGTGGGCGGCAGTTGCCATGATGATTTTCGGAGCGGTTGTACGGAGCTCCCTTATCTACACCCTGGCACTCGTCCTGATCGTCTGGGCGGATGTGCGCATCATGTCCAAGAACCATTCTAAACGGTATGCGGAAAACCAGAAATTCCTGGAACTGAAAAACCGCGTCGTCGGATTCTTCCGAGGCGGAACCCGTGCATTCAAGGATAAAGAGCACTGCTACTTCCGCTGCCCGTCCTGCCATCAGCAGGTGCGTGTGCCGAAAGGAAAAGGCCACATCGAGATCCGCTGCCCGAAATGCGGAACAAAATTCATCAAAAACACCTGATAAAAAGGAGCAGTGCGATTCATGTTTGGTTATGTGACCATCCGAAAGGATGACCTGAAAGTCAAAGATTACAACAAATATCAGGCATACTACTGCGGTCTGTGTCAGGATATCAAAGAGGCGTATGGAAAAAAGGGTCAGGCGATGCTGACGTTTGATATGACATTTCTTTCCATCCTGCTGACCGGGCTTTATGAGTGTGAGACAAAAGAAGAGGAGCATTACTGCTTTCTTCATCCCGGCAAAAAACATAAATGCCTGCGGAATAAATACACAAAATACTGCGCAGACATGAACGTGCTGCTCGCCTATTACAATCTGCTGGATGACTGGGAGGACGAGAAAAACTACGCGGCGTTTACAGCGGCAAAGGCTTTGAAAAAATCTGTGACACGCATCGAGGCATCGTATCCGCGCCAGACGAAAGCAGTGCAGGATTACCTCGAAAAGCTGCATGCATGCGAGAAGGAAAACAATCCAGACCTCGATCTTGCGGCAGGCTATACCGGAGAGGTGATGGCGGAGATCTATATTCCGGAGGAGGACATCTGGAGCGATGATCTGCGCCAGGTCGGCTTTTACATCGGAAAATTCATTTACCTGATGGATGCGCTTGATGACGTGGAAAAAGATAAAAAGAGCGGAAACTACAACCCGTTTCTGTCCATCGCCGATCAGCCGGACTTCGAGGAAAACGCAGAAAAAATCCTGCTGATGATGACGGCGGAAGCGTCGCGTGCATTTGAAAAACTTCCGATCCTGGAAAATGTAGACATTCTGCGAAATATATTGTATGCTGGTATCTGGGAAAAATACGAAATGCGAAAAAGCGCAAAAGAGCGCCAAAAAGAGGAGAAATAAAGACTGATGACAGATCCATATGAGGTGCTGGGCGTGTCCCGTGGGGCTTCGGACGATGAAATCAAAAAAGCATACCGAAAACTCAGCCGGACGTATCACCCGGATGCCAATATCAATAATCCGAATAAAGCAGAAGCAGAAGAAAAATTCAAACAGGTGCAGCAGGCGTACAAACAGATCATGGATGAACGCGAGCACGGCACCTCGTACCAGAGCGGAGGTTCGTCGTATGGCGGAGATGCTTACGGCGGCTATGGCCCGTTCGGCGGCTTCGACCCATTCGGCGGCGCGTACGGAAACGGCGGCTCCGCACGGAATGATTATGGAAATTCCGAGCAGGAAATGCGGCTGCAGGCGGCAGCCAACTACATCAACAGCGGCCACTTCCGCGAGGCGATGAACGTGCTGAACGACATTTCCGACCGCAGCGGAAAATGGTATTTCCTGCATGCGATCGCAAATTCGCGCCTCGGCAACAACATCAATGCCGTGCAGGATGCCGAGATGGCAGTCAAATTAGAACCGCAGAATCTGCAGTACCAGCAGCTTTTAAACCAGCTCCAGGGCAGCGGCCAGTGGTATTCCGACATGGGAAGCGGTTACGGCTATGAGAGAAGTGCAGGTGATCTCGGAAAATGGTGCTGTGAATGTATGGCAATCAATGCCATCTGCAATTGCTGTTGCTGCGGCGGAAGAGGATTTTTCTGCTGTTGATCAAAAAATAATTACAAGAAATGTATAAAAGTGAACATTCAGGGGAGAATAACAGTGTCATCGAAATTCCCCTGTTCGATGATACAAAAGAAAAATAAGGAAATACTTATCCTCCCCTTAAAAGCCCCGCTGCAACCGAAAAAACGGTTCGCTGTGGGGCTTTTTTCTAACAGCCGAAAGTCCTTGTTTTTCCCATCAAAACAGATTATAATGAAAGAGATCGCAATTATGACCGGAGCAAAAAAATACGAACGGATCATAGAAAGAAAACAGAAAGAGAGAAAAGCTATGGAACGAAAAACAGCATGGAATGAGTACAAGAAAAAAGATATGAAAAAGCTGGAAAAATTAAACGCCGGCTACCGCGCATTCCTGGATCACGGAAAAACGGAGCGCGAGTGTGTAAAGGAAAGTGTACGTCAGGCAGAAGAGGCCGGATACGTAAGCCTCGACACCTATGTAAAAGAAAATCGTGCGTTAAAACCGGGTGACAAGGTTTATGCTGTATGCATGAAGAAGGCCATTGCCCTGTTCCAGATCGGAACAAAGCCTCTGACAGAGGGTATGAATATTCTCGGTGCGCACATCGATTCTCCGCGTCTTGACGTAAAACAGAATCCACTGTATGAGGACAACGGATTTACATATCTTGATACCCATTATTACGGTGGCATCAAAAAATGGCAGTGGGTAACGCTTCCGCTTGCAATCCACGGTGTTGTAGCCAAGAAGGATGGCGAAGTAGTGGATGTAGTCATCGGCGAGGATGATAACGATCCGGTATTCTGTGTGACAGATCTCCTGATTCACCTTTCCAGAGAGCAGCAGACCAAACCGGCAAGTACGGTAGTAGAGGGCGAGAACCTCGATCTTCTGATCGGAAGCCAGCCGCTGGAAGGAACAGAGAAAGATGCAGTGAAAGCCATGACCTTAAAGCTCTTAAACGACAAGTATGGCATCGAAGAAGAGGATTTCCTCTCCGCAGAGCTTGAAATTGTACCGGCAGGAAAAGCGCGTGAGCTTGGTATGGATGCCAGCATGATTCTTGCATACGGCCAGGATGACCGTGTATGCGCATACACTTCTCTTGTCGCAATGCTCGAGGTGGAAGCACCGGAGAAGACATCCTGCTGCCTGCTCGTAGACAAAGAGGAGATCGGAAGCGTCGGAGCAACCGGCATGCAGTCTCATTTCTTCGAAAACACCATGGCAGAGCTGCTTGCACTTGCAGGTGAGGGAACGGAGCTTGCACTTCGGAGATGTCTGGCTTCTTCCAGAATGCTTTCTTCCGATGTAAGTGCAGCGTTTGATCCGTTGTATGCAGCAGCATTTGAGAAGAAAAACGCTGCATTTTTCGGAAAAGGTATCGTAATTAACAAATTTACAGGAGCAGGCGGAAAGAGTGGCTCAAACGATGCCAATGCAGAGTACGTCGGAGCTCTTCGCGCTATCTTTGATGATGCAAAAGTAAATTGGCAGACAGCAGAGCTTGGTAAAGTTGATGTCGGAGGCGGCGGAACCATCGCCTACATCATGTCTCTGTACGGTATGGAAGTGATTGATTCCGGTGTACCGGTTCTCAGCATGCATGCTCCATGGGAAGTAACCAGCAAAGCAGATGTTTACGAGGCCAAGAAGGCCTATGTGGCATTTTTGAAAAACGCATAAATAATATTGAGGAGGTTTGAAACGTTTGGACAGTGACATAGTCGGCAGTATTCTTTTGCAGGTCGTATTGATAGCGGTCAATGCGGTATTTGCCTGCGCGGAGATCGCTGTGGTCTCCTGTAACGACGCTAAACTGGAAAAAATGGCACAGGAGGGAAACAAGAAAGCGGAAAAGCTGTTCCGTCTGACGGAGCAGCCGTCGCGTTTCCTCGCAACCATACAGGTTGTCATCACTCTCTCCGGATTTTTAGGAAGTGCTTTTGCGGCAGAAAACTTTTCGGGCAGATTCGTCTCGGTCCTGGTGGATGCGGGCGTGCAGATCCCGGAAAAGACGCTGGATGCCATTGCCGTCGTGCTGATTACGCTGCTTTTATCCTATATTACCCTGATTTTCGGTGAACTCGTGCCAAAGCGTCTTGCGATGCACAACGCTGAGAAAATCGCACTTGGCGTATCCGGTCTTGTGACCACCGCCTCGAAAATTTTTGCCCCGCTGGTCGGACTTTTAACGGTATCGACAAACGGTATCCTGCGCCTTTTCGGCATTGACCCGAACGAGGACGATGATCAGGTAACAGAGGAAGAAATCCGGATGATGGTAGATGCCGGCAGCGAAAAAGGTACCATCGACAACGAAGAAAAAGATATGATTCAGAACGTATTTGAGTTCGATGATCTGACCATTGATGAAATCTGCGTCCACAGAACCGATGTAGATCTTCTGTGGCTGGAAGACTCGATTGAGGAGTGGGAGCAGCTCATCCATGAGAGCCGCCACTCGTATTACCCGGTCTGCGGCGAAACTGTAGACGATATCATCGGCGTTCTGGATGCCAAGGATTATTTCCGGCTTCGCACCAAGGACCGCGATCATGTCATGAAAGAAGCAATCAAACAGCCTTATTTTGTTCCTGAAAACATCAAGGCTGCCACGCTGTTCCAGAACATGAAAAAGACCGGCAACTATTTTGCCGTGGTTCTGGATGAGTACGGCGGCATGGATGGAATTATCACCGTGCGTAACCTGATCGAGCAGCTTGTCGGGGACTTGAATGATGAGGCGGAGATCGGGCAGCCATCGGAAATTGAGCTGATTTCCACAGACACCTGGAAAATCATGGGAAGTGCCTCGTTGGATGATGTGGCGGAGGAACTGAAGATCAAACTGCCGGTCGATGAATATGAAACGTTCGGCGGCTACATTTTCGGCGAACTCGGTGCGGTTCCGGATGACGGCAGCCAGTTTGAACTCGAGACCGACGATCTCTGGATCAAGGTCATGCGGGTCAAAGAACACCGCGTGGAAAATACGGTGGTAAAGAAACTGCCTCCGAAAGAAAAAGGAGAGCAGGAGGAACGTAAGGAGAGGGAATGAAACGTGAATTGGATACAGCAGACCGGAAAATTGTGGAACTGCTGCAGGAAGATGCAAGGCTTCCGCTCAAAAGTATTGCAGACAAGGTAAGTCTCACTTCGCCGACGGTTTCGGCGAGAATCGACCGCCTGGAAAAGGACGGGGTGATCACCGGCTACCGCGCGAGTGTGAACCCGGAGGTTTTCGACTATCGGATCAAGGCATTCATCAATCTGGAGGTTGAGCCGGTGCGGAAAAAGGAATTCTATCCGTACATCACTAACTGCCCGAATGTGATCGAGTGCAACTGCGTGACCGGCGACTATTCGATGCTGATGGAGGTTGTGTTCCACACGACATCTGAGCTGGATCAGTTTATCGGCCAGCTTCAGCATTTTGGAAGAACGAAGACGCAGATCGTGTTCTCTACATCGGTGGAACACAGAGGAATTCCGCTCGGCGATACCAGAATCCCGATTCTGGAGCAGGAAGAAGAAAAAGGTTGATTTTCTGCGGACTTTCCGATATACTAAAGCGTGTTACAAAAACCGGAATCCCGCTAGGGGACGGCGCGAAAAAACGCGCTCAGAGAAACAGATAAAGGATGGATAATAACATGAGTTTATTACAGAATTGGCGTGATATCGCCTATAATCAGGAAGCAGACAAAAAACAGCTCCAGCAGTTCTGGACCAATTATTTCCTGATTGAGAAAAACATTTACGAGCAGCTTCTTTCCAACCCGGATGAAGTGGTAAAAGGAACCGTAAAAGAGCTGGCAGAGAAATACAAAGTGGACGTTATGACCATGGTTGGTTTCCTGGACGGCATCAACGACAGCCTTGTGATCCCGAACCCGATCGAGGAGATGGAAGAGGATACCGTTGTTACACTGGCTTACGATAAAGAGCTTCTATACAAAAACATGGTAGACGCAAAAGCAGACTGGCTGTACAACCTGCCGATGTGGGATGAGATCTTCACAGAAGAGCAGAAGAAAACGCTTTACATGGAGCAGAAAAAATCCGGCACTGTAATCAAAGGCAAAAAAATCGGAAGAAACGATCCATGCCCGTGCGGAAGCGGAAAGAAATACAAATACTGCTGCGGTAAAAACGCATAAGAAAGAATTTTCGAGAAGAGACCGGGGAGCCGAAAGTTGAAAGGCTTCGCGGTCTCTTTTTCTATGAAGAGGGAGAAGCAGGATGCAGGAGACGGTAGTTTATCTGAAAAAAATTACACAGCCGGAGGACGAAAAAAAAGAGCTGGAACGGGAACTCTCGCAGTGCGGATGGGAGCTGTTCCGGATGGGAATGCAGGAACAGTATGGGCTGGATGGAGAAAAGATAACGATCGAACGGAATGCGCACGGAAAACCGTACCTGCCGGGGCATCCGCAGATCTGTTTTAATATTTCTCATTCGGGGGAATACGCTGCCTGCGCTTTTGCTTCCATTCCGATCGGCATGGATCTGCAGCAGCACCGCCGCGCTGCCTGGGAGCGCATGGCAGAACGGTATTTTTCCGCCGAAGACCAGAAACGCCTTGCTGCAGCGGAGAATGCTGAAACGCTGTTTTTCCGGATCTGGACCGAAGAGGAGAGCTACGGCAAGTGGAGGGGAACCGGTCTTTCGGGTTCTCTTGGAACGGAAAAGAAAGAGGGCTTCTGCACGCATTTCAGTCCGGAGAAAGGATATGAAGGCGCCGTCTGGGCAGCGGAGCCCGTGAAAATCTGCATGAAAAGAATAGAACCATAAAAACTGTGCATAACCTGTCCCGCCATCTCATATATATAACGATAAGAGGTGGTGAAGATGAAAAGGACAGGAAGACAAAAGGATATTGTTACGCCAGAGAAAAAACAGGAGCAAAGGGAACTTTTGCGCCTGTTTTCTGCAAATATACGGAAAATTCTGAAAAACACAGATCTGCTGGCCGATGACCTGCAGGAAATCCGTCTGCGGACCGGCGCGCCGCTTCTGGTGGTCGCAAAGGATCAGGAGTACTTTCTGACCCCGGACGGAGCACTGACCGGGGAATGGGAGAAAGGTTATCCCGTCTCACCGACGGATATCCGCGATACGATGGATTACATAGGAAGTTTTTCCCTCTACGCCTACGAGGATGAACTGCGGCAGGGTTTTCTGACCGTGGAGGGCGGCCACCGGATCGGCATTGCCGGAAAGACGGTAATCGAAGGGGAAAAGGTGAAAGGCATCAGCCATATATCCTGCATCAACGTGCGGGTTGCTCATGAGAAAAAGGGCTGCGCGGACCGAGTGATGCCGTACCTTTGGGAAGACGGCCGTTTCCTGCACACTCTGATTGTCTCCGCACCCGGCTGCGGCAAAACGACGATGCTGCGCGATATCATCCGCCAGATTTCGGACGGGGAGTCGCCGTATCCGGGGCTGACCGTCGGTGTGGTCGATGAACGGAGCGAGATCGCAGGCTGCTATCTCGGCGTTGCGCAGAATGATGTCGGCATCCGCACCGATGTGCTCGACTGCTGTCCGAAGGCGGAGGGCATGATGATGCTGATCCGCGCCATGTCGCCCGATGTGGTGGCAGTCGATGAGATCGGAACGGGCGAGGACATCCGTGCGATCGAGTCCGTCGTTAACTGCGGGTGCAAGCTGCTCGCGACCGTGCATGGCAATTCCATGGAGGATATGAAGCAGAAGCCTCTCCTGAACCGCCTCGTGGAATCCCACGTTTTCGAGCGGTACATCGTGCTGGATGCGAAACCCCACGCCGGAAGTGTACAGGCTATTTTTGACGGAAGAGGAACGACACTGTACCGAAGGGAGGCGTTTCTGTGATGCGGCTTGCAGTTTTACTGGCGGCTTCTCTTGCCTGCGTCGGGATCGGCTTTGCAAAGAGTGCGGCGCTGTCGGCCCATGTGAAAGATCTGGAAACACTGCAGAAAATTATCCAGTATCTGCGTGGAGAGATTGTGACGGCGGCTTCCCCGCTGCCGGATGCGTTCTGGGAGACGGGAAGGCGGATGCGGGATCCGTACCGGGATTTTTTACAGGATATTTCCGAGGATATGCGCCGCCCGGACGGAAAGACACTGCCGGCGATTCTGGAAGAGAATACGGCAGTCCACCTGGCGGACACACGCCTTACAAAAGAAGAAAAAGAAGAGCTGCAGGAGGCCGGATGCAGCCTTGGCACCGGGGACCGCGCCATGCAGAAGGCGAATCTGGACCGGTATGAGGCACGCCTTGTGCAGCGGATCGCGGAACTGCAGAAAGGATTGCCGGAAAGGAAGAGGCTCTGTCAGAGTCTTGGAATCATGGGAGGCCTTTTTTTATTTTTGATTCTGGTTTAGGGCGTGTCTGAAAACGGAGGAGCAGGCGTGGAGGTCGGGATTCTATTTAAAATCGGGGCAGTCGGGATTCTGGTATCGGTCCTGTGCCAGGTATTAAAACACAGCGGCCGGGAAGAACAGGCATTTCTTGCAAGCCTTGCCGGTCTTGTGCTGGTGCTGTTCTGGATTCTTCCCTATATTTCCGCTCTGTTTGAGGACATCAAACAACTGTTTACAATTTAAGAGCAGGGAGAAAAAACGGAGGGGATCATATGGATATACTTCGGATCGCTGCGCTTGGCACGGCGGGCGTGCTGCTTGGAATCACAGTAAAGGGAGCAAAGCCGGAATTTGCCCTCCTTGTGACGGTCGGTGCCGGCCTCTGCATTCTTGCCGGGACCGTCGGAAAAATGCAGTATCTGCTCGGCATGCTCGCACAAATGAAATCGTATCTCCCGGTGGACTCATCGTATCTGAATACACTGCTGAAAATGCTTGGGATCACGTATGTGGGGCAGTTTTCCGCCGGGATCTGTAAGGATGCGGGCTATTCTTCCATTGCAGGGCAGATTGAACTGTTCGCCCGCCTGGCGGTCCTTGCCGTCAGTATGCCAGTGCTGCTCGCTCTGCTGGAAACGGTTCATGATTTTCTGTAAAAAAGCCGGATGGGGCATGGCGCTGCTTTTTCTGTGTCTCATTTTCGGAACGGGAAGAACGCAGAAAATCGAAGCAGCGGATACCGAAACGGATCAGGCAGCAGCAGCGCAGGACGAACTTCTTGCAGAACTCGACTTCGATGCAATCCAGCAGGAAGTGGACAGCCTGCTGTCCAGCCAGCAGTTTTCTTTTGCCGGTACGGTGCGTTCTCTTTTGCAGGATGGCGATCCCTTCCGCACCTTCCGTGCCGGAAATGCCGTTCTCTCCTGTGCCAAAACAGCATTCCTTGCGCAGAAGGGGCTGATGAAGGAGCTGTTTCTCCTCGTTCTGGCAGGCGCGGTGCTCGGCAGTTTTTCCTCTCTCTTTGAAGGAAAACAGGTCAGGGACGCCAGTTTTTATATGGTCTATCTGCTTGCGCTTGCACTGATTCTGAAAAATTTCCAGTCGAGCGGGGAAAACCTGAAAGCTGTCATCACATCGCTGGTCGCTTTTATGCGGATCCTGACGCCATCCTACTATCTGGCGGCCGCGGCCGCCGGGGGCGCATCATCAGCCGTGATGTTTTATCAGATGCTCCTTCTAGTGATTCTAGCTGTCGAAAAGCTTCTGCTCGCCCTCGTCCTCCCGATGATCCATATCTATCTGCTCATCGCCCTTGTAAACGATCTTTCCGGCGAGGAGATTTTGTCCCATATGACAGAGCTGCTGGAAACCTGCGTGAACGGCCTTTTAAAATCGTCGCTCGGCGTACTTGTGGGAATGCAGATGATCCGGAATCTGATCGCACCGGCGCTCGATTCCCTGCGGCAGATGGCACTCTGGCGGACTGCCGGAATGATTCCCGGTATCGGAAATGCGGTGAATGCTGTAACCGAGTTGGTGGCAGGCTCCGCGGTGCTGATCCGCAACTGCTTTGGCGTGACGGCAATGCTGGTACTGCTCGCAGCAGGCATGGTCCCCGCCGTTCAGCTTCTCGTTTCGGGTCTTTCCTTCCGCCTTCTCGCCGCGGCGGCGCAGCCCGTATCGGATAAGCGGATTGCGGGATGTCTTGCGGCGGCAGGAAAAGGATATGCGATGCTTCTGCGTCTCCTTCTGACCGTAGAAGTCCTGTTTCTGCTGACGATTGCAATCCTGGCGGGAACTTTTTCCTAGAGCTTGTCTGAAAAAGGCTTTTCGTGAGCTGCGAGTCCCAGTTTGTGGGAGATTTTATCCGAATGAGGGCGGCGTAGCGGGCTACGGCAACCGAATGAGGGTAAAATATACCGCAAAGTGGGGCTTGCAGCTTGCGGAAATGGTTTTTCAGACACGCTCTAGCGTGTAGTTGGGCAGGCAGCGGCGGGAGGCGGCATGGTAGAAGAGATTCTGCAGTGGCTTAAGAATATTTCAATTTTTCTGATTTTTATGACAACTGTGCTGAACCTGATCCCGGAGAAGGAGGACAAGAAGCCGGTTCAGTTTTTTCTTGGAATTGTGATGGTACTGATTTTTTTCCAGCCCGTGCTAAAAGCGGGAGGTTTGGAGCAGAAAATGGCGCAGACGCTCGACCGTCTGACGCTGGAAGAGGAGGCAGCAGCAATGGAAAATGTACAGATTCGTGCAGAAAGCTTTGAAAAACAGTATTACGTGGGCGCCTGGGAAAAAGAGACGGAGCGCCAGATCCGGATGTATCTGTCAGAGAGCGGCATTCCGGGGGCAGCCGTTTCGGTAACGCTGGAGCCGGGAAACACCGGTGAGGCAAAAGAGATCCGCATTGAAGCGCCGATGCGGCAGACGAGCATTTACCGCGAAGAACAGAAAAAACAGCGGGAAATGCTCGATGAAAAGCTGACAGAGATCAAAAGTGTTTTAAGTGAGGTCTACGGAACCGATCCGGCGCATATTATGGTAGAGATTTCGGAATAGGCCTATGAGGGAAAAGGCAGCGGCGTTTTTCCGGAAACAGAAAAAGGAGCAGTGGATGCTGTACTTCCTGCTGGCGGCAATCGGCGTTGTCCTGCTGCTGCCGACGGGAACAAAAAAGACCAGTGAGGAGACAGAACAGCCGCAGGAGACGGCTGTGCGTCCGGCGGGGGATGCGGGACTTTCGGTGCAGGAGGAGATGGAACAGCGCCTTTGTGACGCACTTTCCCAGATGGACGGTGTGGGCGCAGTGCACGTCGTGGTGACGCTGGAATCCACAGGAAAAAAGATTGTGGAAAAAGATGTCCCAACGCGGAGCACAACGGAGGAAAACAAGAAGGGAGAGGAGACCGGAAGCGTCACGTCCTCGTCGCAGGATGAGGCAACTGTCTATGAAAAGACACAGAACGGGGCCGAGACACCGTATGTGGTTTCCGAGGAGTACCCGGCGGTGCGCGGCGTGCTCGTTATCGCAGAAGGCGGGGGAAACCCGGTGACGATACAGGAGATTCAGGAGGCCGTGATGGCATTATTTCAGGTGGGCGCAAATAAGATTAAAGTAGTCAAAATGAAGTAAAGGAGTCAAATGCGTGGAAAAATTAGAACAGGAAATGAATGCACCTGAGAAAATGACAGAGACACCATCGCCGAAAAAGACGGCCGGGAAAAAGAAAAAATTCCGGAAAAATCAGGTCATCATCACCGCCCTTGCGATCATGATTGCCGTCGCCGGATACATCAACTATGCGGACAGCACCCTGTCCACCAAAGGAACGGCAGACGGAACCACCGCAGACACAAGCACCGTATTAAAAGACATCTCCAGCCTTGACACCGACATCACCGATGAGGTGGACGCCGGAGCCGCTGGCGATTCCTCGCGGACCATCACAGAAACACCGGGAGAGGCTGTCCTTGCCGGGGCATCTACATACATGGCCCAGGCCAGAATCGACCGGGAACAGATCCGTTCCCAGAATAAAGACACCTTAAACGAAATCATCAACAACACCAACCTCTCCGAAACCGAGCGCCAGAGCGCCGTCCAGAGCATGGTGGAAATGACGGAACTCGTAGAAAAAGAGTCGGCAACCGAACTCCTCCTCGAAGCCAAAGGCTTCACCGACGTCGTCGTAAACCTGACCGGCGAAACCGCCGACATCGTCGTTCCGATGAAAGAAGTAACCGAGGAACAGCGTGCCCAGATCGAAGACATCGTAACCCGCAAAACCGGAATCGGCGTAGAAAACATCGTCATCACCCCCATGAGCTCCGCCGCCGACACAGCCGCAGAGGAGAGTGCTCAGTAAATTTTGATATCCACGTAAAAAATCCGGAAACGCAAAATCATGCGTTCCCGGATTTTTTTACGTAATTCTATTTAATTTGCACCATGTGCCGTTCTTGCAACCGTCTGCAGTGCTTTCTTCACCGGCGGCAGCGAGATCAGAATCACCGTCAGCACACCTTCAGCCAGCAGATAGCTGTAGTTGTAAATAATCGGATACAGCGCCTTCAAAGACTGCGGGAAATTCTCCGGCATATAATCCATCCAGTACAGATACCCGCCTAACGTATGGAAAAATCCCCTCGCCAGCACAGCCACAATATACCCGATCAGCAGCCCGTTTTTCTTCTTTCCAAAGAATCCGGCCACACCCAGCGCCGCAAACGCAAACACATAATCACAGCACACCTGGAATAGCGACAGCACATACGGCCCCTGGATAAACTGCAGCAGTCCATAAGCAAAACCAACGAGAATACCCGTCTTCGCCCCATACCAGTTCGCAATCAGCACAATAAACAGCATCGAAAACAACGTAACCGATCCCCCGTACGGCAGCTCAAACACCTTCACATACGAAGTCACAAACGCCAGCGCCATCCCCATCGCACAAAACGCCAGCTTCCTTGCATCCATTCCCGTCCCCTTACTCTTCTGAGCAGAAAGAACCGAAGCAATCACCACCAGCGCCACCATCAGCACCACGCATCCAACATAACCGGCCGTCGTCAGTCCGCCGTCAGCAGTAACAAAAAAACTCATAAAAAAACCTCCTTCGCATTCCGCTTGGAGGGGCTCACATAAAAACACAGTCCCGAATCACCTCCGAAACCACGTTCCAGCTTCCCTACGCAGGAATTATCCCGTTCAGGTAGTGAGGGTCCGTGAGCTTATCCCTGTCCCACGTTCTCAGCCAAAGGCTCCCCTAGCGTCTTATTATTTTAACGTATTAAAGTATACCAACCTCCCCCTTATTTGTCAACCCGTCCGTTTTTTCATCCAAATACATGTTGACAAGAAGTACATACAAGTGCTATATTACAATTAGTTCAATCATTAAACTAATTGTACGAAAGGAGCACCAACACAATGCAGATTCTGAAAGTAACAGACGAAGCATTCCGCCAGTACGGCAAAGTCATCAAAGACCTCGACGTCAGCGACATCATCACCGCCATGTCCGAGACCCCATGTCCCGACGACGTAGTCTACGAGCCTTCCATTGAAAGCCTCGAAGCCTGCAAAAGCGCCCAGTCCGTATCCGACAGCCTCTACGGCGGCATGCCGATCCAGATCGGCTACTGCAACGGCCACAACCATTTACTGAACGCCGTAGAATACCACCGCGACAGCGAAATCAACATCGCCGTAACCGACCTGATCCTGATCCTCGGAAAAGAACAGGACATCACCGAAGACCACACCTACGACTCATCCAAAATGGAGGCCTTCTTAATCCCGGCCGGAACCACCATTGAAGTCTACGCAACCACCCTCCACTACGCACCATGCAACGTGGCAGCCAGCGGCTTCAAATGCGTCGTAGTCCTTCCAAAAGGAACCAATACCGACATCACCCTGGAAGAAAAACACACCCCGGAAGACGACCTGCTCTTCGCCAGAAACAAATGGCTCTTAAGCCACCCGGATGCAAACATCGCCGGAAGCGTAGCAGGCATCAAAGGAGAAAACCTCTCGGTAAAATAAAACCAGAGACAAAACCAGAAATCAGAAACACTGCCCCAAAAGAGCAGTTCTGAACATAAAAAGAAACCAAAAACCAAGAAAACCCAAAAAGGAGGATCTTCAAAAATGATCAACAATACACCGGAAATCAAATTAGGTATCGTTGCAGTAAGCCGTGACTGCTTCCCGAACAGCCTTTCCGAGAACAGAAGAAAAGCAGTCGTAAAAGCATACGACGGAGAAATCTACGAATGTCCAATCATCGTCGAGAATGAAATCGACATGATGAACGCACTCGAAGACCTGAAAAAAGCAGAGTGTGATGCACTTGTTGTATACCTTGGAAACTTCGGACCGGAGACCGAGGAAACCCTGCTTGTAAAATACTTCGACGGACCTTGCATGGTAGTAGCAGCAGCAGAAGAGACCGGCGACGACCTTGTAGGCGGACGCGGCGATGCATACTGCGGCGTTCTGAACGCAAGCTACAACCTGAAACTGCGCAACCTGCACGCATACATTCCGGAGTACCCGGTTGGCGATGCAGAAGACGTAGCAGCCATGATCAAAGATTTCGTACCGGTTGCAACTGCAGTTGTAGCTGTTAAGAACCTGAAAATCATCAGCTTCGGACCGCGTCCGACCAACTTCCTGGCATGTAACGCACCGATCAAACAGCTGTACAACCTCGGCGTAGAAATTGAAGAGAACTCCGAGCTTGACCTGTTTGAAGCATTCAACAAACACGCAGGCGACGAGAGAATCCCGGCAGTCGTAGAAGATATGGCAAAAGAGCTCGGCGAAGGAAACCTGAAACCGGAAATCCTGCCGAAACTGGCTCAGTACGAGATCACCCTGTTAGACTGGATCGAAGCACACAAAGGCTCCAGAAAATACGTAACCCTGACCGGAAAATGCTGGCCGGCATTCCAGACACAGTTCGGATTCGTTCCTTGCTATGTCAACAGCCGTCTGACCAAGATGGGCATCCCGGTATCCTGTGAGGTAGATATCTACGGAACACTGTCCGAGTTCATCGGAACCGTTGTATCCAAAGACACCGTAACACTCCTCGACATCAACAACACCGTTCCGAAGGATATGTATGAAAGCGAAATCAAAGGCAAATTTGATTACACCTTAAAAGATACCTTCATGGGATTCCACTGCGGAAATACCGCTTCCACCAAACTGGCATTCTGCTCTATGAAATATCAGATGATCATGGCAAGAACCCTTCCGGAAGAAGTAACACAGGGTACCCTCGAGGGAGATATCGTTCCTGGAGACATCACCTTCTATCGTCTGCAGAGCACATCTGACGCAAAACTGCGCGGATACATCGCAGAGGGCGAGGTTCTTCCTGTAGCAACACGTTCCTTCGGAAGCATCGGTATCTTCGCTATTCCGGAGATGGGCAGATTCTACCGTCACGTACTGGTAGAGAAAAACTATCCACATCACGGCGCAGTAGCATTCGGACACTTCGGAAAACCGTTATTCGAAGTATTCAAAATGCTCGGTGTTGAAGTAGATGAGATCGGCTACAACCAGCCGAAGGGTGTTCGTTACCCGACAGAGAATCCGTGGGGCTAATCCGTTCCGGAAGATTCACTGAAAAATAAGAAAGATATGCAGTAACGCATAAGCAAAAGGGCGGAGCAGAGATCTAGGTCTGCTGCCGCCCTTTTTGAAAAAGAGTAGAAAAAGGAGATTCGACATGTATTTTATTGGTGTTGACCTTGGTACTTCCGCTGTCAAACTGCTTCTGATGGACGAGGAAGGCAAAATTGTAAATATTGTATCGAGAGAGTATCCGCTGTATTTCCCGCATCCAGGCTGGTCTGAGCAGAAACCGGAAGACTGGTGGGAGCAGAGCAAAGAGGGAATCCGCGAGCTGGTAAAAGACGTAGACAAATCCCAGGTAGCCGGCATCAGCTTCGGCGGCCAGATGCATGGCCTTGTCATCCTGGATGAGAACGATAACGTCATCCGCCCGGCGATCCTCTGGAACGACGGCCGTACCGCAAAACAGACCGATTATCTGAACACCGTAATCGGAAAAGAAAAACTCTCCGAGTACACCGCAAACATTGCATTTGCAGGCTTTACCGCACCGAAGATTCTCTGGGTGAAAGAAAATGAGCCGGATAACTTCGCAAAAATCTGCAAAATCATGCTTCCAAAAGATTACCTGGCATACCGTCTCTCCGGCGCATTCGTAAGCGACTACTCCGATGCATCGGGCATGCTTCTGATGGATGTCAAGAACAAATGCTGGTCCAAAGAGATGGCAGAAATCTGCGGTATTTCCCTGGAGATGCTGCCGGAGCTCCATGAGAGCTTTGACGCTGTCGGAACCTTAAAACCGGAAGCAGCAGCAGAACTTGGACTGCCGGAGACCTGTAAAGTTGTAGCAGGAGCCGGAGACAACGCAGCAGCCGCAGTCGGAACCGGAACCGTAGGTGACGGCATGTGCAACGTTTCCCTTGGTACAAGCGGAACCGTATTCATTTCCAGCAGCAAATTCGGCGTAGACAGCCACAATGCCCTGCACGCATTCGCACATGCAGACGGCCACTATCACCTGATGGGATGCATGCTGAGTGCAGCTTCCTGCAACAAATGGTGGATGGATGAAATCATCCGCACAAAAGAATATACAAAAGAGCAGGAGAACATCACAAAACTTGGCGAGAATAATGTCTTCTTCCTGCCGTATCTGATGGGCGAGCGTTCCCCGCACAACAACCCGGATGCAAGAGGAACCTTCATCGGCCTGACCATGGACACCACAAGAGAGGATATGACCCAGGCTGTTCTCGAGGGCGTTGCCTTTGCGATCCGCGATTCCTTTGAGGTAGCAAAATCCCTCGGCATCCAGATCGAGAGAACGAAAATCTGCGGAGGCGGTGCAAAGAGCCCGCTGTGGAGACGCATGATCGCAAACGTGCTGAACATCAAAGTGGACCGTATTGAGTCCGAGGAAGGCCCGGCACTTGGCGGAGCCATGCTGGCAGCCGTTGCCTGCGGTGTCTTTTCATCCGTAGAAGAGGCGGCAGAAAAAATTGTTCGTGTGACAGAGACCATCGAGCCGGAACCGGAACTGGTTGAGAAATATGAGCGCCAGTATCAGAAATTTGCAAAGATTTATCCGACCGTAAAAGATCTGTTTACAGAGCTGCTGTAATAAAAAGAGGTAAGAAATAAGATGAAGAAAGTGGAACATGGGAAAACATTTGACCGGAATGCAGCAAACCCGCCGGCGTTTGAAATCTTTCACAACACCGTGACAGAAGGCTATCCGGAGCACTGGCATACCGCAATTGAAATTATCATGCCGACCAGAGGCGAATATGAGGTTGTTGTCGGAAAAGACAGCTATAATCTCAAAGAGGGCGACATCATTATGATCAATTCCGGCGTTGTACACGGAATGAGATTCGTATCCCAGGGAGAACGGATTGTCATGCTGGTGGAACCGGGCTGTGTGGAGAATCAGGAAGAAATGGAAACGATTTTCCTGCGGCTTCCGGCCATCTACTTCAAAAAAGAGGATGAGGAAGATCCCTTCTATCTGTTTCTACGCAGCCAGATTCTGGAACTGGTGCGGGAATACGATAATGAGGGCGCAGTGATGACGCACAGAATCTGCACCGGCCTCAAAGAGCTTTTTTCAGAGTTTGGCCGCAAGGGCTTTTCGGATGCCAACGCGCAGAATACGTTCGGGGCAATGAAGCAGCAGGAATATATAGAGGCTGTTTTAAGCGCCTGCCGTTATATCAATGTCCATTACATGGAGAATCTTTCTCTCGAGGAAGTAGCTGCGGTCAGCGGATTTTCCAAGTTCCACTTTACCAGAATTTTCAAGCAGTACATGAACATGACATTCTATGAGTACCTCAATTCTAAACGCGTCAAACGCGCAGAGGAGCTTCTGTACGACAAAAAGATGAGTATCACGGATGTGGCGATGAATTCCGGATTCTCTTCTTTAAGTGCCTTCAACCGTACCTTCAAGACGGTAAAGGCCTGTTCGCCGAGCGATTACCGCAGACAGCGGGAGTCGATGGTACAGGCTTTGCTGATGCAGGGATAAAAAGACTTGTATTTCACACTTTACTGTGCTAAAATGGTAGTATTCCGAGTTATAAGAATGAGATGGGGACTTAATTTTCGTACAGGAGGGCTTGAAATGAACAAGAAACTTCATTCAGAAGCAGTAGACCAGCTTTTTGAGGCAATTTTGTGTCTGAAGAATAAGGAAGAATGCTATACTTTTTTTGAGGATGTATGCACCATCAATGAACTGCTTTCGCTGTCGCAGCGGTTTGAAGTGGCGAAAATGCTGCGGGAGAAGAGAACGTATCTGGAAATCTCCGAAAAGACGGGAGCATCCACGGCGACGATCAGCCGCGTGAACCGTTCCTTAAGCTATGGAAACGACGGATATGAGATGGTGTTTGAACGGATGGAAAAGAAAGAAAATGTGTAAAATCAAAAAAGACGGTGCGATTCCAACGCAGCCGTCTTTTTTAAATTACACGTTTGTTCTTAATTTTTCTTTTTCGGATCAGAAGGCGCCGCGAGGGATGCCAGTTCATCCACCATGTGCTCGATCATCTGTTTTTTCAGATAGACATCGAAACTCAGCAGACAGATAAACGAAAAGAGCTGGAGAAATTCCCGGTCCTCCTCCGGTGAGCTGCCGAACATGGACTTGGATACATCCGCTTTTTTTAGAAGATCTTCTTTTACGGATGCAATTTCTTCTTTTTCCATCTGGAAAATTTCGTCGTAGATATCTTTGATGGAAAAGCCGCTCTCCGTGCCGAAATACCGATCGGTGATCGGGGCGAGCAGTGTCTGGATATCCGTGATCGAGAGGATGTTTTTAAAGTAGTAAATAAAAACCAGAAGCATCATGTGCTCCGGCGAATATTTCTTTTTGACCGGCGGCGGGAGCAGCTTGTTTTTTGCATAGTTGTTGATCATTGTTTTTGTCAGAACCTTATCGGACTCGAAGCGGCGCGAAGAAGCGAGCTGTGCGTCCATAAAGGTCGTGACCTGGTCCATATATAAAGCAATGTTCGGGATTTCCCCCGGGCGGATGCCTTCGAGAGAATCCAGTGAATTCAGTAAATCATGAAGAATTTTATCTGAGTCTATCGTCATTTGTTATCACCTCACTGTTCCCATTATATAGTTTTTAATACCAGATAGCAAGGACTTTGCGAAAAAAGTTTCCATGATAAAAATGCAACGTATGTTCGTTCTTACTTGTAACCGGGGCGGATTTGTTATATACTGAGATGCATGTGAAAAGATTCGAAGCAGATGAAGGAGAAAGAACATGAATCAGACAGAAACAGGATTAAACCCGATGCAGATGGAAGCTGTGAAGTATACCGAAGGGCCGCTTCTGATCCTTGCAGGTGCCGGTTCGGGAAAGACGAGGGTACTGACGCACCGCATCGCCTCCCTGATCCGGGACAAAGGCGTCAATCCGTGGAATATTATGGCGATCACCTTTACGAACAAGGCCGCCGGAGAAATGCGTGAGCGTGTCGATAAAATCGTGGGATACGGATCGGAGCGGATTTGGGTCAGCACCTTCCATTCCAGCTGCGTGCGGATTCTGCGCCGCCATGCTGAACGTCTGGGATACGCAAACAATTTTGCAATTTACGATACCGATGACCAGAAATCGCTGATCAAGGACATCATGAAACGGCTCCAGATGGATCCGAAACTGTACCGCGACCGTGCGATCATGGCGGCAATTTCGTCCGCAAAGGATGAGATGATCGAGCCGGACCAGTACCGGATTGACGCGGGAATCGACTGGAAGCTGCAGAAGTATGCGGCAGTTTATGCGGAGTATCAGGCAGAGTTAAAGAAAAACAATGCGATGGACTTCGATGATCTGCTGGTACAGACCGTAAAATTATTCCAGCAGTTCCCGGAAGTGCTCGACTATTATCAGGAGCAGTTCCGCTATATCATGGTCGATGAGTATCAGGATACCAACACGGTTCAGTTCCGCTTTGTGAGCCTTCTGGCGGCAAAATACCGCAATCTCTGCGTTGTCGGCGATGATGATCAGTCGATCTACAAATTCCGCGGGGCGAATATTGAAAATATTCTGAGTTTTGAGCATGTATTCCCGGATGCGAAGGTCATTAAACTGGAGCAGAATTACCGTTCCACGCAGAATATTCTGAATGCGGCAAATGAAGTGATTGCGAATAACCAGGGACGAAAAGCAAAACGCCTGTGGACAGAGAACCCGGAGGGTGACCTGATCGATCTGCGGCAGTTCCAGAGCGGTTTTGAGGAGGCGGAGTACGTGGCAGGAGAAATCACGCGCGGCGTCCGCACGGAGGGAAAGAAGTACCGTGATTATGCAATTCTCTACCGTACCAACGCACAGTCACGTCTTTTTGAGGAGAAACTGCTGCTTGCAAATGTTCCATATAAAATCGTGGGCGGTGTCAACTTCTATGCGAGACGCGAGATCAAGGATCTGCTGGCGTATCTGCGTGTGATCGAGAACCCGGAGGATGACCTTGCGGTACTGCGTATCATCAACGTTCCGCGGCGCGGTATCGGAGCGGCGACGATCAACAAAGTGCAGGACTGGGAGGCAGAGCAGGGCATCCGTTTCTACGATGCGCTTCTCGAGGCCGAGTATGTGCCGGGGCTGATGCGGTCTTTAAATAAGATTAAATCCTTCACATCCTTTTTACAGGTACTCCGCGCGAAAGCAGATTATCTGTCGGTCAAAGAGCTGCTGAATGAAATCATCGAGGAGACCGGCTATGTAGCAGATCTGCAGGCGGAGGGAACCGAAGAAGCGGCAGCCCGCATCGAGAACATCGACGAGCTGATTTCAAAGATTGCGGATTATGAGGAGAGCGCCGAACAGCCATCTCTCGGTGGTTTTCTGCAGGAGGTTGCGCTGGTGTCTGATATCGACTCGGTGGATGAGGAGAGCGATTACGTGCTGTTGATGACACTGCATTCCGCAAAAGGACTGGAGTTCCCGAACGTATTCCTTGCCGGCATGGAGGATGGTATTTTCCCGAGCTACATGACGATCACCGGAGATGATCCGTCGGAGCTGGAGGAGGAGCGCCGTCTCTGCTACGTGGGCATCACGCGTGCGATGCAGCATCTGACATTGACGTGTGCGCGCCAGAGAATGATCCGCGGCGAAGTGCAGTACAACAAGATGTCCCGTTTTGTCAAAGAGATTCCGCGGGAGCTGATTTCCCTGGAGCGGGAGCGCGGGGAGATCGAAGACCGGAAGCCGAAGATGGACATTCCGACGAGAGGCAGCGTCTATGCGGCGATGAAGCAGGCATTCCGCGAGAAGCCGCAACAGGCGAAAACCTTCAGCGCGCAGAAGGCGACGAAACTCGATTACGAAATCGGGGATACGGTGCGCCATATCAAGTTCGGTGTCGGCATCGTCACGGATATCGTGGACGGCGGAAGAGATTATGAAGTTACCGTCAACTTCGACCAGGCTGGTACGAAGAAAATGTTTGCTTCGTTTGCAAAACTGAAAAAGTTATAAGGAGAACGAGAGCGTGTCGGAAAACAAAATTCCGGCACGCTCTTTTTTCGACTGATGCGTCAGACGCTCAGGTGGTAATCAGGGTGGAATAGCCGTCGCGGCGCAGGCGGCGTTCCATCAGAATGGCATTTCCGAGCTGGCGGTAAGCGCCGACCTGGACCTTGAAAAAGCCGTCCTCGGCGAGAAGAAAAGCGGGATAGCCCTGGTCGAGAAGGTCGTAAAGCATACGGTCGGCATTCTGGCGGATGCGGAAAAGGCCGGTCTGGACACGGTAGAAGGTTTCCGGTGTGTCGGAAGGATTTTCCTGTTCCGGCGGCGTGGGACGGGGCGAAGCGGAAGCAGTGACGGTATCCGCTGTTGAAACGGACGGACGGGCGGCTTCCGTTTCCGCAGCGCGCCGGTCAGCCTCCGTGACCGTCTCGAGATCCAGCGTTCCAAGCACTGCATCCGCGATGGCGCGGGCGATTTCTTCCTGCTTTTCATCGTAGAGCGTATTGTCCTGCTCATTGTTCAGAAAGCCGGTTTCAATCAGAAGAGCCGGCATTTTCGTCCGCCGCAGAACAACAAGCCCTGGCCGTGCCTTGACACCGAGATTCCGGAATCCCAGCTCCGAGAGCGCGCCGTTAATGTTTTCTGCCATTGTCTGTTTGATGCCGGAGTTGTCATAGACAAGCGTTTCCACGCCGGTATACTGGTTCGGTTCCTCCGAAGAATTCCGGTGAAAAGAAATAAAAAAGTCGGCATCCGCCTGATTGGCCATCTGCGCCTTTTCAAACGGCGTCTGATAAACATCGGTTGTGCGGGTATAAATGACAGAGACACCCTGCCGGGAAAGAAGCTCGCCGACCGCGATGGCGAGGGAAAGATTGTCATCCTTTTCCCTGCGTCCCTCATAGACAGCGCCCGGATCACTTCCCCCGTGTCCGGCATCAATTACGATAGTATAGGGCATAAGATCAAAGCTCCTGAAAATACGGTTCTACTTACGATATGAAGAAAGGACGAAAAAGGTTATACTTTTTTTAGTTTTATTTCATTGTATCGTATACGGGCGGTGTGTTAGAATAGGAGATAACATTAGGAAAGTGTGTCAAAAAATCTGCGGAGGATACAAAAGACACACAGATGAGAGTGAGGATTTCATGAGAATTACAATATTCAGTCTGGGGGGACTGCTTGGGCAGTATGTGACCAACACGGCGCTTCTTCACGGCGCACAGGTGATCGCCTACGTGCCGGATGCAAAAGCGATCTGGCCGAGAAAAAATATGACCGTGATTGAGGGAAGCCTTCAGAACCGGGAACGCGTGCTGGAGGCACTGCTGGAAGCGGATGCAGTCATCAGCGTGCTGACTCCGATGCGTGTGAAACATGTAAAAGAAGAGGAGACACCGCTGGCTGACGGAAACGCAATGATTCTCTCGGCCATGAAGCAGCTTGGAAAAACGCGGTTTGTGACGGTAGGCCATGTCTGCATTCATGCGTTTGGAGACTGCGAGGACAAATACCAGAGAATGAGTACGAAATTCATGCAGATTTTTTGGCCAGGTGTCTATAAAGATATGCAGAAGATGGGACAGGTTCTGGCACGGAGCGATCTGAACTGGACACTGGTGCGGACGTGTCCGGGAAGAGACGGGAAAGTGAAAAAGGTAGGGCAGAACTGCAGTATTTCGCTGGACGGCAGCCAGTTCCGGCCTGGATACTCGAGAGAGGCTCTGGCGGAATTTCTGTACGAGGCGGCCGCCGATCAGCAGATGTACAGCAGAAAAATGCCCATTTTTTACAGAGAGGGGTAAGAATGGATTTTTCAATTTTATATGCACTGCAGCATCTTCACAATGCAGTGCTCGATCGGGTGATGGTGGGAATCACTTCACTTGGAAATGCGGGATGGATCTGGATTGCGCTGACCGCCGTTTTCTTAATCCTTCCGAAATACCGGAAATGCGGTGTAAGAATGGCGATCGCGCTGATTTTAGATTTGATTTTATGTAATCTGGTGTTAAAGCCGCTGGCAGCGCGCCCGCGTCCGTGCTGGATTGACGAGCAGGTAAAGCTGCTGGTTGCCGCTCCGAAGGACTATTCCTTCCCATCGGGCCATTCGGCAGCCTCGTTTGCGGCGGCAGTCTCTATTTTTGTGATGCACAAAAAAGAAGGAGCTGCCGCACTGATTCTGGCCTGCCTGATTGCATTTTCCAGACTGTATCTGTTTGTGCATTTCCCGACCGATGTCCTAGCGGGAATTGCGGTTGGTTTTATCTGTGCTTTTCTGGCTGCGAAGATCCAGAACGGTTTTCTTCTTCATTCTCGAGGTCGATAAAACGGAACGAAAGCATCAGATACAGAATTTCATCCGGGCTGGAAAGATCAGATTCTAAAATTTCCTTGATCTTTTCCAGGCGGTAGAGCAGGGTACTGCGGTGGATAAAAAGCTCACGCGCCGTCTGGACGACATTGCAGTGGTTGTCCAGATAGCAGCGGAGCGTCCGCATATAGTCGCTGCCGGAGCTGTCGTCGTGCTCCTGCAGAAAGAGAAGTCTCTCATGGCACAGCATGTAGCCTGGGAGCTTTTTTGTTGCCTGATCGAGAATGTAGTCAAACGAGATATCGTTGAACGGATGCATCCGCTTGTCCGGGTATTTTCGCGTGCCGAACTGCAGGGCGATTTTTGCCTGGATATACTGGCGGCGCAGATTCATGTGGCCATTCATGCAGCGCGAAAAGCCGGCATTTAAGGAACTGTCCTCCACAAAGTGCACCATGCGTTCCATCAGATCGGTCATGGAAAAATCGGACAGCGTGAGGTTAAAGAACGCAACGATACCGCCGCCGTGCGGAAACGCGGAGCAGCCGGTCAGAATATTTTCCAGATAGGCGCAGACCGAGTTTGCCGTCAGGTTTTTCTGATCCATATCGGAGAGCTGCAGATAGAGGCAGCAGTAGGTGTGGCGGGAATGCCAGCCGAGCGCATCGAGAGCCTGGCTGACCGCAATATAGTCGGCCATCCGGTCGTCGAGGGTACGGAGCAGCACGGTGTGAAGCGACTGCGCCGGCGAGGTTTTCTGCATCACATTGTGCAGGAAGGCGTGATGGATCATTTCTGCAAGAAATTCAAGAAGAAAGCCTTCGGAATCAGAAAGATCCTTTTTCGTGTCGAGGAGCAGCAGGCGGTAGGCGCTCTGACCATGCTGCGTGATGTTGACGCAGAGGGAACCAAGTCCCGTTACGTGATCCGGAAAGCGGAACCATCCATCGAGATCGCGGACGGACGCGTATTCGCTGCTTTCTGTCAAGGAGAGCAGAAGCGGGCGCGTTGCATCGAGGGAGCCAAACACCTTCTCGGGAAAAAAGGAAGGTTTTTCGGACGCTGCGGCGATGATGGAAAAATCCATGCCGACCACCATCAGCGGGTGGGCAAAAACAGGCAGGGAGAGATTTAAAAGATGCTGGATCGATTTTCCGTCGAGCCGTGCCTGCATCAGCTCCTTCTGCCAGGAATCGTACGTCCAGAAAAGCTCCTGCAGGAACGAAAAAACAGCGGATACGCTGCTTTTAACGGCGATCGAAACCGGAGCCGGAAGTTCCTCCGGCAGTTCTTCGGTACAGAGAAGAAAAAGGGAGCTGCTTTCTTCAGGGAGGGAGGAAAGAGAGCCGATCTGTTCTTCTGTGCAGAGAAAGACCCGGTGCGCAGTGGCTGCGGAGCTTGTCTGATAAAGAACAGGCAGCTCCAGTGTGCCGGAAAGCGGCAGGTTTTCCGGTGCAAGAACCGAAAAAGCGCTGCTTAGTTTATAAGCGAGAAATGCGGGGGAGAGCTTCATCGTATCATCCTCCCTGCGCGTGTCATATCGTAAAAATTCATAAAAACCTCCTCAGAAATGAGTGACGTTCTGCGGACGAAACCGCGGTACTTTTTATTTTAGCAGAACAAAAAGGTCTGTCAAGAAAGAAAAGACAGGGGTGCGGGAATTTTTACGGCGGCAACAAGTTAAGATTTTGTGAAGATAGTTGTGGTTTGCGGGGAAAACTGCTACAATATGGCTGATTTGGTTACTGTTCACTCAGCAGTGAAACACTTGCTGTTTCGCTGCGTAAGAACATGATTCAGGTGATTTGAAGTGGTTTTTTACAGAAGAAAAAAGAAGGTATGACTTTAATGTATCATATTATAGTAAATAAAAAATCGCAGTCGGGGCGCGGCGAGAAGCTGTGGCCGGTAATTGAGGGCGAGCTTGAGCGGCGCAGGACGGAATTTCGTGTATATCCGACAAAGTATCGCGGAAGCGCACGGGAGACGGCAGCACGGCTGACCGCGAAAGGGGTATGGAATCCCGACGATGTCCTTCTGGCGATCGGCGGAGACGGTACGGCGAATGAGGCGGTCGATGGAATCACCAGCCTGTCGGATGTAAAATTCGGTTATATTCCAACGGGAAGCGGCAACGATTTTGCGCGCGGTGCCGGAATTCCCTCCGATCCGCTGCAGGCGCTGGAAGCTGTGCTGAAAGGGGAGGAAAAGGAGATCAACATTGGAACGGCGCTTCTTGGCAGCCAAAAGCGGAGATTTCTCGTCAGCACCGGCATCGGTTTTGATGCAGGCATCTGCCACGAGGCGCTGGCATCAAAAATCAAGAATACGCTGAACCGGCTGCATCTGGGAAAACTTACGTATGTGATGATTGCACTGCGGCAGCTCTTTTATCTCGAACCGTTCATACTGGATGCAGCGCTGGAAAACGGAGAACACCGTTCGTTTGAAAATGTTCTTTTTGCAGTGGCAATGAATTTTCCGTACGAGGGCGGCGGCTTCTGCTTCTGCCCGGAGGCGGACGGAACAGATGATCTGCTCGACGTGATGGTGGTTTCCAATCTTGCCAAATGGAAAGTCAGCTATCTTCTGCCGATGGCGCTGTTTGGACGCCACACGGGATTTCCTGAGGTACATATGGAGCGGTGCAGCAGCCTTTCCTTTCAGACAGACCGCGCGGAACCGGTCCACCTGGACGGAGAATCGGGCGGACACCGCACGGAGGAAAGGATCGGACTGGAAACGGAGCGTCTCCGCCTTTTGGGCGACTGGGTGAAAGAAGGGATGGAAAGATGATGTTCTGGATCATATTTTTTGCAGTGCTTGCCGTCCTGGCAGCAGGTTATTTCTTTTCCATTCTGCCGGCTACATCGAGACGGCAGGAATGTCTGAAATTTGCGGAATGGAATTATGCGCACCGCGGTCTGTGGAACGCGGCGGAGGGAGTTCCGGAGAATTCTCTTCCGGCTTTTGCCCGCGCGGCGGAGCAGGGATATGCCATCGAGCTGGATATTCAGATCACAAAGGATGGCCGGATTGTGGTGTTCCACGACGACACGATGAAGCGGATGTGTGGAAACGAGGGAAAAATCAGCGATTATACGTATGAGGAACTCCAGCAGTTCCATCTGGGCGACAGCACGGAAAAGATTCCGCTGCTTCGTGAGGTACTGCAGACGGTAGACGGCCGCGTGCCGCTTTTAATCGAAATCAAGATGCCGGGACTTTCCACGGCGGTCTGTGCGGGATTTCAGAAGGAGATGGAGGGGTACACCGGTATGTTCTGCATGGAATCCTTCAACAGCCTGGCCCTCCGCTGGTGCCGCCGCCACATGCCGCAGACGCTGCGCGGCCAGCTTTCCGGCCGTTTTTCAAAGGATGATAAGGTGCATCTGATCCTGCGGATAATGGCGCGTCATCTGATGCTGAATTTTATCGGGAAACCGGATTTTATCGCCTACGACCACCGCTACGCCGACTGCCCGGGCTTCCTGATCGACCGTATGCTGTTTCGGACACCGGCATTTGCATGGACGGTAAAAGATGAGCATGTATATAACCGGACACGGAAAAAATTCGACGCGGCGATCTTTGAACATTTCCATCCCAAGGACGGTTTTCAGAAACCGATGAATTGTTTCTTAAAAAATAATAAAGCTTATTGACTTCGGTTTTCGGTGTGCTATAATTTCAGCAGGTTGAAGAGAAAAATCTCGTCAGAAAAGTGGAGGGAAACTATGAAGACAATAAAAAAATATAAGCATTTTCTTCCGGTAGTGGTTTATGGTATTTTCTATCTGAAATGTTTTCAATATCTGGAAACGCACATTACGAAAGGATATCATCTGATTCATACTCCGTTTGATGATATGATTCCGTTCTGTGAGTTTTTTGTGATTCCTTATTTTATGTGGTTTGGATTTATTGCATGGTCTGTCCTTTATTTCGGCCTCTGCAACAAGAACCGCAGAGAATATTATCAGCTGATTATCAACCTGGGAATCGGAATGACGGCGTTCCTCGTGATCTCCTATCTGTACCCGAACGGCCAGAACCTGCGCCCGACGGTATTCCCACGGGAGAACATTTTCACGGATCTGGTCAGAGGCCTTTATCTGACAGACACACCGACCAACGTATTCCCAAGTATTCACGTATATAATTCCGTAGCCGTAGCTGTTGCCGTAGAACACAGCGAGCAACTCAAAAACCGCCCGGTATTCCGAAACGTCTGCCTGGGCCTGACGGTGCTGATTGTGTTTTCGACTATGTTTTTAAAACAGCACTCCGTATCGGATGTGTGCTGTGCGCTTGTTATGAATGCGGGAACCTGTATGCTGCTGTACCGGCCGGCAAAGGCGGGGAATGCACTGCGGACACGGGAGAAAAAAGCGAAATATAGAATGTAAAAACGGAAACGGACGGTCCGCGCACTTTCTGGTGCTGGGGGATACTGTTTCGGGGGATAAGAAATACTAAGAGCCTTGGAATTTGCTAAAAATGTTATAAAAAAGTCAAAACTCGCTGCGCTCAGACAGTTGACTTTTTTATAACAACGCAAATTTCAAGGCTCTAAGTATTTCTAAATCCCCCTGCAAATGCATCCCCCAGCACCGGAAAGTGCGCGGGCCTGACGGTTTAGGACGGGAGAGAATGGGTGATGAGTGGGATGGTAGTGCAGGAAAAATGAAATGCGTCCTTCTATTAAGAAATAAAACTTATAAAACATATAAGATATATTAATTTCATTTATAAAGATAAATATGCTATTCTGTAAGTAACGAAAGATTGTCCCGTTTTTTGGGGACTATGATTCAGACAAATGGAGGATAAAAATGAGTACAGTCAGACGCGTTTATGTGGAGAAAAAGCCGGAATTTGCGATTAAGGCGAAAGATCTGAAGCATGAAATCAAGCACTATCTGAACATCCAGACCGTAACCAACGTACGGGAGCTGATCCGGTACGATGTAGAAAATATCAGTGATGAGACATATGAGAAAGCATGTAAAGTAGTCTTTGCAGAGCCGCCGGTTGATATCTGCTATCAGGAAGATTTCCCGCGTGCAGAAGGTGCGAGAGTATTTTCCGTAGAATTCCTTCCGGGACAGTTTGATCAGAGAGCCGATTCTGCCGTACAGTGCGTGCAGTTCTTAAAAGAAGACGAGCAGCCGATCATCCGCTCCGCCGTTACGTATGTTATCGAAGGAGAGATGACTGATGAGCAGTTTGACGCAGTCAAAGCACACTGCATCAATCCGGTAGACTCCAGAGAGACAGGACTTGAAAAACCGGAAACCCTCGTGACAAAATTTGAAGAGCCGGCAGACGTCAAAATCTTCGACGGATTCATCGACATGCCGGAGGCAGAATTAAAAGCCCTGTATGATTCCCTCGGCCTTGCCATGACCTTCAAAGACTTCCTGCATATCCAGAACTACTTCCGCGGCGAAGAAAAACGAAATCCATCCATGACCGAGATCCGCGTACTCGATACCTACTGGTCCGATCACTGCCGCCATACCACCTTCTCCACCGAGCTTACCAACGTGACCTTCGGCGAAGGCGACTACTACGAGCCGATGAAAAAAAGCTACGACCGCTACTTAAGCGACCGTGAGGTACTCTACAAAGGCCGTGACGACAAATTCATCTGCCTTATGGACCTTGCCCTTCTGGCAATGAAAAAACTGAAATCCGAAGGAAAACTCGCAGATCAGGAAGAGTCTGATGAAATCAACGCATGCTCCATCGTCGTACCGGTAGATGTAGACGGAAAAGACGAAGAGTGGCTGATCAACTTCAAAAACGAGACCCACAACCACCCGACCGAGATCGAGCCGTTCGGTGGTGCAGCAACCTGCCTTGGCGGTGCAATCCGTGACCCGCTTTCCGGCAGAACCTATGTATATCAGGCGATGCGTGTGACTGGAGCCGCAGATCCGACCCGTCCGCAGAGCGAGACACTCGAAGGAAAACTTCCGCAGAAAAAACTCGTAAGAGAAGCAGCACACGGCTACAGCTCCTATGGAAACCAGATCGGTCTTGCAACCGGCTATGTCAAAGAAGTTTACCATCCGGACTACGTGGCAAAACGTATGGAGATCGGAGCTGTCCTTGGAGCAGCACCGCGCCGTGCCGTTGTCCGTGAAAATTCCGATCCGGGCGATATCATCATCCTGCTCGGCGGCCGTACCGGAAGAGACGGCTGCGGCGGTGCAACCGGTTCCTCCAAAGTACATACGACAGAATCCATCGAGACCTGCGGTGCAGAGGTACAGAAAGGAAACGCACCGACTGAGCGTAAACTGCAGAGACTGTTCCGCCGCGAGGAAGTCAGCCTTCTGATTAAAAAATGCAACGACTTCGGTGCAGGCGGAGTTTCCGTTGCCATCGGCGAGCTGGCACCGGGCCTTAAGATCAATCTGGACAAAGTACCGAAAAAATATGCCGGCCTCGACGGAACCGAGATCGCCATCTCCGAGTCCCAGGAGCGTATGGCCGTTGTCATCGACCCGAAAGACCGTGAGCAGTTCCTGAAATATGCCGCAGAAGAGAACCTGGAGGCAACCGAAGTTGCAGTCGTAACCGAGGACCCGCGTCTGGTACTCTCCTGGAGAGGAAAAGAGATCGTCAATATTTCCCGTGCATTCCTGGATACCAACGGAGCACATCAGGAGAATGATGTCTTCGTAGAGATTCCAAAAGCAGAGGACACCCCGTTAAAAAGAAGCGGTGACATTGCCGACGTGAAAGAAAAATGGCTGTCCACCCTGTCAGACCTCAACGCATGCTCCCAGAAAGGTCTTGTCGAGATGTTTGACTCCTCCATCGGAGCAGCCAGCGTGCTGATGCCGTACGGTGGAAAATATCAGCTGACTGAAACTCAGGCCATGGTTGCAAAAGTGCCGGTTCCGGATGGAAAAACCAACACCGTTACCATGATGAGCTACGGCTTTGATCCATACGTATCGAGCTGGAGCCCGTATCACGGAGCAGTCTATGCCGTAACCGAGTCCCTGTCCCGCATCGTGGCAGTCGGCGGCGATTACAGCAAAGTCCGCTTCACCTTCCAGGAATATTTCCGCAGAATGACTGAGGATCCGCACCGCTGGAGCCAGCCGTTCGCAGCACTTCTTGGTGCATACGACGCACAGATGGGCTACGGCCTGCCGTCTATCGGAGGAAAAGACAGTATGTCCGGTACCTTCAACCATATCGATGTACCGCCGACACTCGTATCCTTCGCGGTTGACGTTGCAAAATTAAAAGATGTAGTATCTCCGGAGCTGAAAAACACAGGAGACAAACTCGTGTGGATCCACCTTCCAGTCGACGCACATCTGCTTCCAGAGTACGAAGGCGTCATGGAAGCCTACAGAAAACTGCATGAGGATATGCAGAACGGCCGTGTGAAAGCCGCTTATGTCGTAGACCGTCAGGGTATCGCAGCAGCCGTATCCAAGATGGCATTCGGTAATGCTCTCGGCGTAACCATCGAGCACAATGTAGACGAGAGAGATCTCTTTACTCCATATATTGCAGATCTGATCTGCGAAGTTCCGGCTGAAAAAGTCGGAGAGCTGGCAAGCACCTACACCGTCATCGGTGAAGTGACAGACAAACCGGTTCTTTCCTATAAAGACACCGAAATCACCATCCGCGAGGCTGTTTCCGCATGGAACAAACCGCTGGAAAAAGTATTCAAGACCGTATCCGGTGCAGAGCTTCCGGAGGTAGATGCCCTGAATGTGGCAGCAGCAGACGAAAACGGAATTGTTGCAGACAGCTGCTATCAGGCAAAGAGCATCCACGTATGCTCCCACAAGCTGGCACAGCCGACCGTATTCATTCCGGTCTTCCCGGGAACGAACTGTGAGTATGACAGCACCAGAGCTTTCGAGCGTGCCGGTGCAAAAGTTATCACTCAGGTATTCAGCAATCTTTCCGCAGAAGACATCCGCGGTTCTGTCGATGCCTTTGAAAAAGCCATCAACCAGGCGCAGATCATCATGTTCCCTGGCGGATTCTCCGCAGGTGATGAGCCGGATGGATCAGCAAAATTCTTTGCAACCGCATTCCAGAATGCGAAGATCAAAGAAGCTGTTACCAAACTGCTGAATGAGAGAGACGGACTTGCCCTTGGTATCTGCAACGGATTCCAGGCACTGATCAAACTGGGACTCGTTCCGTACGGTGAGATTCTCGGACAGACGGAGGATTCCCCGACTCTGACCTTCAACACTATCGGACGCCATATTTCCAAGATGGTTTACACGAAGGTTGTGACCAACAAATCCCCATGGCTGGCAGGCGCCGAGCTTGGCGGTGTTTACACCAACCCGGCATCCCACGGAGAGGGACGTTTCGTAGCATCGAAAGAGTGGATCGACAAGCTGATGGCAAACGGCCAGATTGCAACCCGCTACTGCGATGTCAACGGAAACCTGACCAACGACGAGTACTGGAATGTCAACGGTTCCTACTGCGGAATCGAGGGTATCACCAGCCCGGACGGCCGTGTCTTTGGTAAGATGGCACACGCAGAGCGCCGCGACAACGGCGTAGCAGTCAACATCTACGGAGAGCAGGATCTGAAGATCTTTGAGTCCGGTGTTGCTTACTTTAAATAAAATAAAACCAAAATAGAAGATTCCCGCAGAGAGGAAGAAAGCTCCTTTCTGCGGGAATTTTTTGTCGGAAACAGTAATTTCTGATTTCGAAAGAAAAAATTTGATTATGCGCCGCGGTGCAGTTATAACGCAATATTTTGCTTTATTAACAAAAGTAATAAGGTCAAATAGTAGAAATATTCTGAAAAAACGAAAGATTTCGATAGTCTCAACACATTACATATATGACGGGCCCGGAAGAGAAGGACAGCGAAATAACAGGAGGGAGAAAGAAGTGTATGAGACAAGAGAAGGAACGATTTTTTCAGATTATATTCGAGGAAAACAGTCATGTGCTGTTCCGTTATATCTGCGGTCAGTTGAACAATGACCGGGAGACGGCGAAGGATGTGCTGAACGATGTATGGGAGGTATTGGTGGTAAAATTTGAAACCGTTGCCGATCTCGAAGGAGAAGAGATGACGAAATGGCTGTTCTGTGTGGCAAAAAACAAGATCAAGAATCAGCGCAGAAAACATTATTATCAGAATGAAGTTTCCTATACACAGTATCAGAAAGAGAATAGAAATGAAGGGGAGGCGGCCGCGACAGCCGAGATTGAGGAACGAATGGTGATGCAGAACTGCATCCAGAACCTGAATCCGATGGATCAGCGCATTTTCTGGGGGAGAGCATATGGATTCAGCTACAAAGAGCTCAGCGGATTCTGCAAGAAAAGCGAGCAGGCGCTGCAGTGCCAGTACAGCCGCGCAATCAAGAAACTGCAGGGAATGATGAGTCAGGAAATCAGTCTGACGAGAGCGTAGAAAATGGAAATGGTATGCAGCGGAAACCTCAACTCTTACAATCTAAAAACAATAGAAATATCTAAAAAATTCTCTGCAGGAGAATATCCTGTGTCTAAAAATAAAGTGTTACCGTTTACATATCAAAAATCCGTTTTCCTCGTTGTCGTGGCGCGGAAATTGTGTTAAAATATTTTTAGAAAATTCACACGATGTGCGAGAAGGCAGAAAGGATGAAAACAACATGAAGGATGAGTACGTAGCCTATGTAGGCACTTATACCCATGGAAGCAGCATTGGTATTCATTTATATGATGTAAATGTAGAAGAAGGCACTCTGACAGAGCGAAAAGTCATACCGGTCAACAACTCTTCCCACATTGCCCGTTCCTTAAACGGCAAATACCTGTATTCGATTGCAGATGAAGGCGTTGCAGTGTTTGCAGTGGAGGATGACGGAGACCTGACCCCGATCAACAAAGTAGACATCGACGGCATGCGCGGCTGCTATCTGTCGGTGGACAAAACCGGAAGATACCTGTTCGTGGCAGGCTATCATGACGGAAAAGTAACCGTTGTACATACCCATAAGGACGGCCGCCTCGGAAGTCTGATGGACGGCGTGTTCCACAAGGGCCTTGGCAGTGTGGCAGAGCGTAACTTCCGCCCGCATGTCAGCTGTGTTGTTCCTACACCGGACAACAAATATGTCTGCGCAGTCGACAACGGCATTGACCAGATCAAAATGTACAAGCTGAACACACAGCGTGACCGCCTGAAACTGGTGGATATCCTGCGCTGTGAGCGTGAATCCGGTCCGAGAGAGATCGTTTTCAGTGAATCCGGAAAATACGCGTATGTCATTTACGAGCTGATGAACAAAGTCGATGTATTCAGCTACCGTGATACGGGAAACGGACCGGAATTTGAAAAACTGCAGTCGATCAGCACCACATCCGCGAACGTGGACCAGGCGCACGACGCTGCATCCGGCATGTGCCTTTCCCCGGATCACCACTACCTGTTTACTTCTACAGCCGGAGACAATACCGTAGCAATGTTCCATATCGATCCGGAGACCGGCTGCCTGGAGAAGAAGTTTGCACTTCCGATCAGCGGCGAATATCCAAAGGATATTGCAATGTTCCCGGACGGAAAACATATCGCAGTGGCAAACCATGAGTCCAACACGATCACAACATTTACCGTTGATTATGAGAAAAACGTGCTGGTTCAGAAAGGCCGCCCGATGAAAGTGGAGACGCCGAACTGTATTCTGATTACGAAAAAAGGCGTTCACTAAAAAAATAACGCAAAAATGCCTGCAGGAAGAACTGTATCCCGCAGGCATTTTTTGTGTTGAAGCCAGAAAGAAGCAGTCCGGCCTTTATTTCTCGTCCGGAGCCCAGACTTTCTTTACATTGTCCAGTTTGGCGCTCATGCCGACGAGCAGTGCGTCCACCAGGACAAGAGCGGTCATACATTCCACGACAACAACGGCGCGTGCAACGACGATCGGGTCGTGGCGGCCTTTGATTTCGATGGCAATGTTTTCACCATCTTTGTTGATGGTCTGCTGGGAAGCAGCAACGGACGGGGTCGGTTTGAAACCAGCCCGGACAACGATATCGCTTCCGTCGCTGATACCGCCTAAAATACCGCCGGCGTGGTTGGTCAGCTTGACAATGGAGCCGTCCGCATTTACATGGAAGGCATCGTTATTGGTAAGCCCGGTAGCTGTGCAGACCGAGAAACCGTCTCCGATTTCCACGCCTTTTACGGCGCCGATGGAGACGAGTGCTTTTGCAAGGTTGGCATCGAGCTTTTCAAACACCGGATCGCCGACACCGGCCGGCATATGGTGAACGACACATTCGACCACACCGCCGACGGAATTTTTTTCCGCCATGGCTTTTGTTAAAAGCTCGGAAGCCTTTTCGGCAGCCTCTGCATCCGGCATATTCAGGGCGTTATTCGCGATTTCAGCGGCATCAAAAGACTGGATTTCCACGTCACCGATGGAGCGGGTGTAGGCGGAAACGGTGATGCCAAGCTCAGAGAGCATTTTTAAGGCAATGGCACCTGCAGCCACGCGTGCGATCGTCTCGCGTCCTGAGGAGCGTCCGCCGCCGCGGTAGTCGCGGAAACCGTATTTTGCATCAAACGTATAGTCGGCGTGGCCCGGTCTGTAATAGGAAGCAATGTCGCTGTAATCTTTGGAATGCTGATCCTCATTCCATACCACCATGGAAATCGGGGTACCGGTCGTTTTTCCTTCGAAAGTGCCGGATAAAATCTGAACGGTATCGGATTCTTTCCGTTTTGTGGTAAAGCGGTTCTGTCCCGGCTTCCTGCGGTCGAGGTAAACCTGAATATCCTCCTCGGAAAGCGAAAGGCCGGCCGGCACTCCGTCCACAACAACGCCCACGCCTTTTCCATGAGACTCTCCCCAGGTGGTCAGTCTGAAGATGGTACCAAATGATGATCCTGCCATATATAAAGTCCTCCTGAATTTTTTCGTATATTTATAAAATAACTGGAAAAGATTTCTAATAAATTATACCGGAAAGTAAAACATTCGTAAAGCTCTTTTTCAGAGACGAAATTCACCGTTATACCGTTTGACAAACGAAAAGGCAGCACGTATAATGAGAATGTATTTTCGGGCAGTGAAAGCCAGTGAAATAAAACAAACAAAAAGGAAGAGTGTGCATGAATTTTTTAGACAAAATGGAGCGAAAATATGGGAGATACGCGTTAAGCCATCTGACGATGTACATTATCGTAACGTACATTGCGGGCTATATCATTCAGCTTGCGGCCCCCATTATGAGACAGTATCTGACACTGGAACCATATTATATTCTGCACGGACAGATCTGGCGTCTGGTGAGCTGGATTCTGATTCCGCCGAGCAGCCTTGATATCTTTACGATCATCATGCTGTTTTTCTATTACTCAATCGGAACAAGCCTTGAGAGAGCCTGGGGAGATTTCAAGTATAATGTTTACATCTTTTCCGGCATTCTGATGACCATTATCGGTTCCTTCCTGCTGTATGGAATCTTATATGCAGTCAACGGATATCCGTCGCTGATGGGAACGGCATTCAGCACTTACTACATCAGCCTCTCGATTTTCCTCGGCTTTGCGATCAGCTTCCCGGATATGCAGGTACTGCTGTATTTCATTATTCCGATCAAAATCAAATGGCTGGCATACCTTGACGTAGCGCTTCTCGCCTACAACATGATTACCAGCATCATGAGTGGGAACTGGGCAGGATGTGTTGTTATTCTTTGTTCCCTTGCAAACGTCCTTGTGTTCTTCCTGATGACAAGAAAAGGAAAACGCGGCTCTTTCCAGCAGAACAGACGCCGGAAGGAATTCAAAAAGGCCGTTTCAAGAGGCGAAGCCGAATACCGCAATCCGAACGGGATCACAAAACACAAATGTGCGATCTGCGGCCGGACCGAAAAAGATGATCCGAATCTGGAGTTCCGTTTCTGCTCCAGATGCAACGGAAATTATGAATACTGCCAGGATCACCTGTTTACGCATGAACATGTAAAATAAAGAAGGAGAGAAAGTATGAGAAGAACGAAAATTGTCTGCACCATGGGACCAAATACCAACTCCCGTGACCTGATGAAAAAACTGATTGAAACCGGAATGGATGTTGCTCGTTTTAATTTTTCTCATGGAGACCACGATGAGCAGAAAATGCGTATGGATATGCTGAAAGAGCTTCGAAAAGAGCTGAAAACTCCTGTGGCAATCCTTCTGGATACCAAAGGACCGGAAATTCGTACCGGTGTTTTAAAAGATGGAAAAAAAGTAAATCTGGTAACCGGACAGACCTTCACCCTGACAACCGTTCAGGAGACCGGAGATGAAAATCACTGTTCTGTCAGCTACACAGGCCTTACGGAAGATATCAAAGAGGGAGACACAATTCTGATCGATGATGGTCTGATCGGCCTGCGCGTAGAAAAAGTAAATGCACCGGAAATTGTCTGTACCGTAGTAAACGGCGGCGAGCTCGGAGAAAAAAAGGGCGTGAATGTACCGAACGTTTCGATCAATCTTCCGAACCTGACGGAGAAAGACAAAGGAGATCTTCTTTTTGGTATTGAACAGGATATTGATTTTGTTGCAGCTTCCTTTATCCGGAATGCAGAGGCAATTAACGAAATCCGTGAGTTCCTTGTGGCAAACGGAGGAGAGCATATTGATATCATTGCCAAGATCGAAAATGCGGAGGGTGTGCAGAACATCGACAGCATCATCGATGCGGCAGATGGTGTGATGGTTGCAAGGGGAGACCTTGGTGTAGAGATTCCGGCGTGCCAGGTACCGCATGTACAGAAAATCATCATTGAAAAATGCAATCATAAATACAAACCGGTTATCACAGCAACCCAGATGCTGGATTCCATGATCCGGAATCCGCGTCCGACCCGTGCAGAGGTAGCCGATGTTGCGAATGCAATTTATGATGGAACGGACGCGATCATGCTCTCCGGCGAAACAGCAGCCGGAAAATATCCGATCGAGGCAGTTACCATGATGGGAGAGATTGCCGAGCAGACAGAGCGCTATTTGAAATTCGAAGATTACCGCGATGGAAAAGCGCTGGAAGGAAAGCTGAATGTTTCCGCAGCAGTCGGAAGTGCAGCCGTTTCTATGGTAGAACACATCAAAGCAGCCTGCATTGTGACCCCGACGATGTCCGGTCAGACCGCAAGACTGATTTCCAACCTTCGTCCGAGCGTACCGATTTACGGCGTTACCCCATATGAATGGGCAAGAAGAAAAATGCAGCTTTACTGGGGCGTTCGTCCGGTGACCGGATACGAGGAAGATTCTACGGAGAACATCATTTCCCATGCTATGTATATGGTGCGCCGTGAGGAGCTTGTAGAACGTGGCGATATGGTTATTTTTACGGCCGGAGACCCTGCTACCAACGAGGTGACGGGTGAAGGATATATGACAAACATGCTTCACATTATTCAGGCAAAATAAGCAGAAGAAGGAGACAAAAGAGAATGACGAAGAAGCCTTTTGTAACAAAAGAAAAACTGGAAGAAATCGCAGCAGCAGTACCAACTCCGTTTCACATTTACGATGAAAAAGGAATTCGTGAGAATGCGAAAGCGGTAAAGGAAGCTTTTTCCTGGAATCCGGGATTTCGTGAGTATTTTGCTGTGAAAGCGAACCCAAACCCGACACTGATCAAAATGCTGGGTGAATATGACTGCGGATGCGACTGCTCTTCTTACACGGAGCTGATGCTTTCCGATGCGATGGGATTTGAGAAAGATAAAATCATGTTTTCATCCAACGTAACACCGGCTGCAGAGTATCAACTGGCTGCAGAGCTTGGTGCGATCATTAACCTTGATGATATTACACATATTGATTTTCTTGAGAAAACATTAGGCTACATTCCGAAGAAAATCTGCTGCCGTTATAACCCGGGCGGACTGTTTAAAATCAGCACCGACATCATGGATAATCCGGGAGATGCCAAATACGGTATGACAACCGAGCAGATTTTTGAGGCATTCCGCATTCTGAAGGCAAAAGGGGCAGAAGAGTTCGGCATCCATTCCTTCCTTGCAAGTAATACCGTAACCAATGATTACTACCCGGTTCTGGCAAAAACACTGTTTGAGCTGGCTGTAAAGCTGCAGAAAGAGACGGGCGTGAAGATTAAATTCATCAATCTTTCCGGCGGCGTCGGAATTCCGTACAAACCGGATCAGGAAGGCAATGACATCCGCGTGATTGGCGAGGGTGTACATAAAGTGTACGATGAAGTTCTCGTTCCGGCCGGCATGGGCGATGTTGCAATTTACACGGAAATGGGCCGTTTTATGATGGGACCATACGGCGGACTCGTTACCCGCGCCATCCATCAGAAACACATCTACAAAGAGTACATCGGCTGCGACGCCTGCGCGGTCAACCTGATGAGACCGGCTATGTACGGCGCTTACCACCACATCACCGTGATGGGAAAAGAAGATCAGCCGTACGACCACAAATATGACGTAACAGGCTCCCTGTGCGAGAACAACGATAAATTCGCGATCGACCGCATGCTTCCGGAAGTGGAAGTCGGAGACCTCCTCTTCATCCACGACACCGGCGCACATGGATTTTCCATGGGATACAACTACAACGGAAAATTAAAATCTGCAGAGGTTCTGTTAAAAGAGGACGGCAGCTTTGAAGTCATCCGCCGCGCAGAAACCCCGAAGGATTACTTCGCTACACTGGATGGAACACCGGAGTATGAGAAGATGTTTGGAAATAAATAAGAGATAACAACAAGAAAACCCCTTTCAAAAAGAACCATGCGGCAGATGGCCGGTTCTTCGAAAGGGGTTTTCTTTCTTGCAAAAGCTGTTTTTTTGAAGGGAAGACAATAAAAAAGATCTGCATCAACGTTCGTTTTTGCAGATCTTTTTTAGCTATGCCGCTGGCCGGACTCGAACCGGCACGGTTATTCACCGCTTGATTTTGAGTCAAGTGCGTCTGCCAATTCCGCCACAGCGGCAGTGTTCGTAATCAGAACAAAGTATATTTTACCATAAAAACAACAAGGACGCAAGAGAAAAAAATGGAATAATTATCATAAAAACTTTCTAAAAAAGATTGACGAAAGGAAAAAATAGAAGTATAGTGTAGATAGTTTAGTACCATACTAAATTTTACATCATAAGTTCAAATAACGATTTATCGAAAACGCCATCGTTAGATGGTCCACAGTGTGTGGAACGAAAACTGTTGTCTTCATAGACAGCAGTTTTTTTTGTTGTCTAAAATTAGAAATGAAACATGGTTATGATTCAGTACTGTGGGAACAGCAAGAACCAGGAAGTAGAATTGTTGAAAATAGGAAAGAAAAGATGTAAAAAATCAAAATATATGGTAAAATTAGATAAAATGTAGAAAATGGAGGAAAGAACAGATGAAAGGGGAATATTATCTCGGACTTGATATGGGAAGCGGTTCGGTTGGATGGGCTGTGACAAATGAGAAGTACGAAATTTTGCGCGCACATGGAAAAACACTTTGGGGTGTACGACTATTTGACAGTGCACAGACTGCAGAAGAGAGAAGAGGGTTTCGGACAGCAAAACGAAGATTGGATCGTCGTAATTGGAGAATAGAATTGCTGCAGAAAATTTTTGCGGAAGAAGTAGAAAAGATAGATGATGGATTTTTTCGCAGAATGAAAGAGAGTCGTTACTGGCCAGAGGATAAGCGTGACAGGCAGGGAAAGTGTCCGGAACTTCCCTATGCATTGTTTGCGGATGATGATTACACAGATAAAGAATATCATAAACAGTTTCCAACCATCTATCATCTGAGAAAATGGTTAATGGAAACTGACGAAACGCCTGATATTCGTCTGATATATCTTGCTCTGCATCATATGATGAAACACAGAGGCCATTTTCTATTAAACGGAAATATCGAACAGGTAAGAGAATTTCAGACAACATTTGAACAGTTCCTTGAAGCAGTGAGGGCAGAAGAACTTGGCTTTTCTTCCGAGATTGGAGTGGAAAGAAGCAAGGAAATAGAGGCAATTTTAAAAGACCGAACATTGACCAAATCTGCGAAAAAGACAAAAGCAGTAAAAGCAATGCGGGCAGAAACATCCTGTGAAAAAGAGTGGCTGGGATTGATTACCGGTGGAACAGCAAAACTGGGAAATCTGTTTGGGGAAAAACAGATGGATACACTGGAACGGCCAAAACTTTGCTTCGCAGATGCAGGTTATGAAGAATACGCTGGAGAGATCGAAGCAGAGCTGGGAGAAAAATATGTATTAATTGAACACGCAAAAGCAGTGTACGATTGGGCTGTTCTGGCTGATATTTTGCAGAACTATTCTTCTCTTTCAGAGGCAAAAGTGGCACTTTATGAAAAGCATAAAAAGGATCTGAAAGATCTGAAAAAGCTGGTCAGAGAGAATCTTTCAAGGGAAGAATATCAGAGACTGTTTGCAAAAAAGGACGAAAAAACTAATTATTATGCGTATATCAAGGCACCAAAGCAATGTAGCCAGGAAGACTTTTACGGTTATCTGAAAAAGAATATTCTGGGCAAGATATCAGATGTGACGAAAGCATCCTGTATGCAGAAGGAAATGGAAATGGGAACGTTTCTTCCGAAACAGACTATAAAAGACAACAGTGTCATTCCGTATCAGATTCATTTATATGAATTAAATGCAATCCTGAAAAATCTGGAAGATAAAGTTCCGCTACTGAAAGAGAATGGAGAGAAGATTCAAAAGATTTTCACATTCCGCATTCCGTACTACGTAGGACCCTTAAACGGAATTCGAAAAAAAGGGGAGAAGAGTAACTGGGCGGTACGAAAAGAAGGCAAAATATATCCATGGAACTTCGATGAGATGGTAGATTTGGAAGCAAGTGCAGAGCAGTTTATTCGAAGAATGACGAATAAATGTACTTATCTGCCAAGTGAAGATGTTTTACCAAAGTATTCTCTGCTGTATAGCAAATACGAAGTTTTAAATGAATTAAATAATCTGCGTTTGGATGGAGAAAAGATATCTGTAGAGCAGAAACAGAAAATATATGAAGAAGTATTCCAGAAAAGCAGAAAGGTTACACAGAAAAAACTGAAAAACTATTTAGTGAAAGAAGGAATTACCGGAAAAGAAGTTGAAATTACCGGAATTGATGGTGATTTCAAGAGTTCTCTTACGGCATACCATGACTTTAAAGAGAAATTAACAAATCTGCCACTGAACCAGGCGGAAAAAGAATGCATCATCCTGAACGTAACGCTGTTTGGAGATGATAAAGCGATACTGAAACAGAGATTAAAGAAACTGTTTCCGGAGTTGACAGAAAAGCAAAGAGACAGCATAAGTAAACTGCCGTATCGTGGTTGGGGAAGACTCTCAAAAGTGTTTTTGGAAGAGACGGAAGCACCGGCACCGGAAACGGGAGAGGCATGGTCTATTATTCGGGCTTTGTGGGAGACGAATGACAATCTGATGCAACTGCTTAGCGAAAAATATTTGTTTGCATCGGCAATCGAAGAAAAGAATGGAAACGAACAGAAAAAACGGGATATTTCGTATGAATTAGTCGAGGAGCTTTACGTATCACCGGCAGTGAAGCGGCAGATTTGGCAGAGCCTTTTGATTGTAAAGGAAATCTGTAAAGTGATGGGAAACCCACCGAAACGTGTTTTTATAGAAATGGCAAGAGAAAAAACCGATCAGGGAAGAACTTCTTCAAGAAAAAAGAAACTGCTGGAACTCTATAAAAAATGTAAAGCGGAAGAAAAAGACTGGATAGATGAGATTGAAAAACGTTCCGATGCGGAAATGAGAAGAGACAAGCTGTATTTGTATTATACGCAAAAAGGAAAATGCATGTATTCCGGAGAAACAATTGAACTGGAGGAATTGTGGGATAATCAGAAGTATGACATTGATCATATTTTTCCACAGTCCAAAGTGATGGATGATAGCCTGGATAACCGGGTACTTGTAAAGAAAAAGTGTAATCAGATGAAAGAGGATAAATATCCGATCGATGAAACAGTTCGGAAAAAAATGCAGCCATTCTGGAAATCTTTAGTGGATGCCGGATTGATCAGTGAAGAAAAATATAAACGGCTGATCAGAGGAAATGGATTTGAACCGTCTGAATTGGCTGGATTTATTTCCAGGCAGCTGGTGGAAACTCGTCAGAGTACAAAAGCGGCAGCAAGTATTCTGCAGCAGGTGATCCCGGATACACAGATTGTTTATGTGAAAGCGCCAATCGTTTCAAAGTTCCGTAAGGATTTTAAATTTCTGAAGATACGGGAGATGAATGATTATCATCATGCGAAGGATGCTTATTTGAATATTGTCGTTGGCAACGCATATTTTGTAAAATTCACATCAAATCCGATTCACTTCATTAAGGAAAATCCGGGAAGAAGTTATAACCTGAAGAAGATGTTTGAACAGGAAAGAATTGAACGAAACGGAGAAATTGCCTGGGAAAGCGGGAACGGAACCATTGCGACAGTCCGAAAATTTATGGAAAAAAACAACATTCTTGTGACGCGAAGATCGTATGAGGCAACAGGTGCATTGTTTGACCAGCAGATTGTCAAAAAAGGAAAAGGTCAGGTTCCGATTAAGAGCAGTGATGAACGGCTTTGTGATATACAGAAGTATGGAGGATATAACAAAGAGGCGGGAGCTTACTTTGTACTGGCAGAATCGGAGGGCAAAAAGAGAAAGAAAATACGAACAATCGAGTATGTGCCGATTCGTCTGAAAAAGGAAATTCAGAAGTCAGAAGAAAATATAATTCGGTATCTGGAAGAGGAAAGACAGTTAAAGAATCCGCGAGTGCTGGTGCCGGAAATCAAAATAGATACTCTGTTTTGTGTGGACGGATTTTATATGTGGGTTTCCGGAAGATCAGGAGATCAGCTATTGATGCAAGGTGCAAATCAGCTGGTACTTTCTCAGGAAGAAACGGAAATACTGAAAAAAATAGTACAGTACGTGGAACGTAAAAAACAGAATAAAGAACTGAAAATTTACGATTCCGACCATTTAGAAGAAAAGAAGGTGGTGATGCTGTATGAAACCTTTTTAAATAAATTAACAAATACGGTATATGCAAAAAAACTTGGAGCACAGGCAAAGACATTAACGGAAAAAAGAGAAAAATTTAAAGAATTATGCATAGAAGAAAAGTGTATCGTTTTGTGTGAAATTTTACATTTTTTCCAGTGCCAGAGTGTTACCGCTGATTTGAAATTAATTGGAGGATCTGGAAGAGCAGGAATTTTGTATCTCAACAAAAATATAACCGATTGCAGTCGAATCGAAATGATTCATCAATCGCCAACCGGTATTTACGAGCAGGCAGTAGACCTGAATGCACTATGAGCTGGCGGATTGTGGTTATTTCCAAACGGGCAAAGCTGGACTATCAGCTTGGTTATCTTGTGGTGCGAAATGAGGAAGTAACAAAAATACATTTAAGTGAAATATCAACCATTCTGATTGAGTCAACAGCAGCAACAGTCACAACAAGTCTGCTGGCAGAGCTGACAAAAAAGAAAATAAAAGTGATTTTTTGCGATGAAAAGAGAAATCCATCGTCGGAACTGGTTGGGTATTACGGAAGTCATGATACCAGCAATAAGGTCAGAAAGCAGATTCAGTGGAGCCGGCACAGTAAAGAAGCGATCTGGACAGAGATTGTGACGGAAAAAATACGAAAACAGAAGGAACTGTTAAAAAATCTGGGAAAGGAAGAAGCGGGTCTGTTAGAAGCATATTTACAGGAGATTGGCTGGAACGATGAGACAAACCGGGAAGGGCATGCGGCAAAGGTATATTTTAATGCGTTGTTCGGTATGACATTTACCAGAACTGCGGATTGTCCGGAAAATGCAGCGCTGAATTACGGATATAGCATTTTGTTGTCTGCATTTGCGAGAGAAATTGTAGCGAGCGGTTATATTACACAGCTCGGACTCTTTCATGATAATATGTTTAATCAGTTTAATCTGGCGTCCGATTTGATGGAACCGTTCCGTGTCCTGATTGACCGGGAAGTAATCCAAATGCAGAGGAAAGAATTTACGCATGAGGAAAAAATACAGTTGGTCAATGTATTAAACAACGAAGTCATGATAGACGGGAAAACACAGTATGTGAATAATGCCATAAAAATTTACTGTAAAAGTGTATTTGATGCCTTAAATGAGAATGACAGTGCATTGATCCGGTTTTACGGCCTATGAGTTATCGTTTTATGAGAGTATTGGTACTGTTTGATCTTCCGGTGCTGACGGGCGATCAGAGAAGAGAATATGCGAGATTTCGAAAGTTTTTATTGAAAAGCGGATTCCTGATGCTCCAGGAATCCGTATACTGTAAGCTTGCGTTAAATACAACTGCAGTGAATGGAATCGTGGATCAGATTCATAAAAATAAGCCGGAAGAAGGTTTGGTACAGCTTTTAACGGTGACTGAGAAGCAGTATGCGAAAATGGATCTGATTGTTGGGAACGTAAAGAGTGAAGTGTTGAATACGGATGAAAGGCTGGTGATTTTATGAAACTGGTACATGTGGACTTGGAAAAACCTATTGCGATTCATCGGAACTGTTCCACGGAATGGATTATAGAATCACCGGAGCTGTTTTTAAAATATGTGGAGCAGCTGCAAAAACAAAATCAGGGAGAGGAGGGAAATTTCGTACTTTCTAAAGCTGACACAGAGCTGAATATGAAAAGAGATGTGGAATTGATATTAACACCATTTTCTCTTGATTTTGCGGATCACAGAATACAAAAACGGTTATTTACAGAGCTGGTCAAAAGTGCGCAAAATGAAGAAATGTTTCTGGAAACACAGAGAATTATTGCGGAACTGAAGAAATACATCTATCAATTGGAAGCTGCCAGTGGGTACGAATTGGAACAAAATGAGGAAATCGATTTGAGCGCACTCCTAAAATTGATGGGAGTTCAGACAGAAACCGAAAAAGAGATGGGACTTTTGGAAAAATTAACGCAATATATCAAAGTTATGGCCGAACTTCTCCAAAAAGAACTGGTGATTCTGATAAATATTCGGTCCTATCTGAACGAAACACAAATAAACAAACTCTCCCAAATGGCATGCTACTATGAAATATCCTTGCTTTTCATAGAAAATATACAAAGGGACTTTTCGAATCAGAGAGAATATTATATAATTGACAAAGATGGATGTGATGTCTATTAATATCCATCGGATGTTTGAGTACCTGTTTTGTGCAGATGAAAGCAGTTCATTTTTAAATTTGAGGTTTGAGAATGATGTAAAAATGTATGGTACTCAAACCACTGACCGCCTTTAAGAAGCAACTGGAAGTTTGAGAATGATGTAAAAATGTATGGTACTCAAACTGACACGAAAATGACACATTCAGATCTTAGGTTTGAGAATGATGTAAAAATGTATGGTACTCAAACTAAATTGAATGTGAAAAAAATACAGTCTTTGTTTGAGAATGATGTAAAAATGTATGGTACTCAAACTTTCTGTCTCTTATACAGCTCATCAAGATTGTTTGAGAATGATGTAAAAATGTATGGTACTCAAACTCTTGACGCAGTAATCACTTCTATATGTCGGTTTGAGAATGATGTAAAAATGTATGGTACTCAAACGCTCTCCCGCACGCAATCCAACATGTTAGAGTTTGAGAATGATGTAAAAATGTATGGTACTCAAACAATACGGCTCTCCGGTCTCGATCATGTAGTGTTTGAGAATGATGTAAAAATGTATGGTACTCAAACAAACAAGACCGCGCTGAATACCGGCCAGAAGTTTGAGAATGATGTAAAAATGTATGGTACTCAAACGACTTATCCACAATCCGGGCAACGATCAAAGTTTGAGAATGATGTAAAAATGTATGGTACTCAAACGTTATCTCCCTGTTGCTGATTATAATATAGGTTTGAGAATGATGTAAAAATGTATGGTACTCAAACTGCCGACTTCATGGTTTCTAGGTGTGCGCTGTTTGAGAATGATGTAAAAATGTATGGTACTCAAACCTTTTCGAAGGTCTTATTGATCCACTTATCGTTTGAGAATGATGTAAAAATGTATGGTACTCAAATTTTTCCAACAATCCCATGACACGAAAATGAGTTTGAGAATGATGTAAAAATGTATGGTACTCAAACAATTACGATTATGACAAAGAAAAAAGTAGTGTTTGAGAATGATGTAAAAATGTATGGTACTCAAACGTCGAATGTGCCTGAACCAACCCATCCATAGTTTGATAATGATGTAAAAATGTATGGTACTCAAACCGATGTCCTGCAGATCATACAGCGGCTGAAGTTTGAGAATGATGTAAAATTTATTTTTGTGAACAACAAGAATAGATAATTCAAAATGAAATATTCAGAAGACAGTATGAAATCGACTTAATTGTCTTTTTCTTGCTGTCTTTTTCCTTGTCTCAAAGCGCCGCACCATGTATAATAAAACCACAAGAATTTCATTTCAAAGGTTTTACAGGAGGTACCCGAATCATGATCCTTGCAATAGACATCGGCAACACGAACATCGTCCTTGGGTGTGTGGAAGGGAAAAAAACATACTTCATCGAAAGACTCTCCACGGACAAGGCAAAAACAGAGCTGGAATACGCAGTCAGCCTGAAAAATGTACTGGAACTGTATGAGATTCCGGTGGAGCAGATCGAAGGAGGTATCATCTCTTCCGTTGTTCCGCAGGTGACAGAGCTCTGCAGGAGTGCGGCAGAAAAAGTGATTAAAAAGTCGGTCAAAGTTGTCGGCCCCGGTGTGAAGACCGGACTTAATATCAAACTGGACGACCCCGCAACGGCAGGAAGTGACCTTGTTGTTGTGGCAGTAGCGGCTCTGAATGAATACACATGCCCGCAGATTGTTATTGATATGGGCACTGCCACGACGATGAGTGTACTTGATCAGAAAGGAAGCTTCATCGGAGGCGTGATTCTTCCGGGACTTCGTACTTCGTTGGATGCTCTCGTATCAAATGCCGCGCAGCTTAGCCAGACCAGTCTGACAGCACCGAAAAAAGTCATTGGCAAAAATACGCTGGACTGTATGAAAGGCGGCATGATTTATGGAAACGCTGCCAGCATCGACGGCATGATCGAACGGATGGAAGAAGAACTTGGCTGCAAATGCACGATTGTGGCTACCGGAGGTCTGGCGAAAGCTGTGATTCCGCACTGCAGACACGACATCATCATCGATGAGAATCTGCTCTTGAAAGGTCTTCAGATCATCTACGAGAAAAACAGGTAGGAAACCGTTTGTTGACAAAGTCTGCGAATTGTTATAACATATGTATAACAAAACGATACGAGAAAGCAGGGTGTAACTATGTATTATGAGACAATACAGATCGATTTCAACAGCGATGAAGCGATCTATATCCAGCTGAGAAATCAGATTATTCTGGGTATTGCCACTTCCAGAATTCAGGAAGGAGATACTCTACCTTCGGTAAGACAGCTCGCAGACAATATCGGAATCAACATGCATACCGTAAATAAGGCCTACAGCGTACTCCGGCAGGAGGGGCTTCTTTCAATTGACCGAAGAAAAGGAGCCGTTATCTCTATCGATGCGGATAAACTGTATGCCATGCAGGAACTGCGCGAAGATCTGCAGGTGATTCTTGCAAAAGCCGTCTGCAAAAATATATCAAAAGAAGAAGTACATCAGCTTGTAGATGAAATTTACAGCAATTACGCAGACGAAACATGAAGGAGATAATAGTGTTATGAGAGAAGGATATACCAGTCAGGCAAAAAAAGCACTGGCATATGCGGTTAGGACAGCTGAAAAATGTGGACATAATTACGTGGGAACCGAACACCTTCTGATCGGACTTCTGAACGTGGAGGATGGCACAGCAGGCATGGTGCTTTCTGAGTTTCACGTAGATGCCGGACAGCTTACCGAACTGATTGACCGTCTGATTGCACCGGGTGGAAACACCGTAACCGAATCCCGTCCGGGCTATACTCCGCGGGTACGCAGAGTGCTTGAAAATGCAGAAGCGGAGGCAGCGCGTTTTAAGAGCAGAGCTGTGGGAACCGAGCATCTGTTGATTGCAATCTTAAAAGAAAGTGACTGTGTTGCTACCCGTTTGCTTTTTACCATGGGGATCAACATTCAGAAACTATATGGAGCAATCCTTACTGCCATGGGCGAGACACCGCTGCAGGGCGGTGGAAGCGGAAATGCAAATACCGGCCGCGGACCGCAGACAAGAGGTGGAGCACAGAGCAGCGAAACGCCGGCACTGGATCAGTACAGCCGGGATCTGACCGAGCTTGCGCGTGAAGGAAAACTCGATCCGGTTGTCGGCCGTGGGCAGGAAATTGAGCGTGTCATTCAGATCTTAAGTCGCCGGACAAAAAACAACCCGTGTCTGATCGGAGAGCCGGGTGTCGGAAAAACAGCGATTGCGGAAGGTCTGGCGCAGCGGATTGCGCTTGGAATCGTGCCGGAAACGATCCGCGATAAACGTGTTGTTGTCCTTGACCTTTCCGGAATGGTAGCCGGAAGCAAATACCGCGGTGAATTTGAAGAGCGTATCAAACGCGTTGTTAAAGAAGTTACGGAAAATGAAAATATTCTGCTGTTCATCGATGAACTTCACACTATCATCGGGGCCGGCGGTGCAGAGGGAGCACTCGATGCATCCAATATCTTAAAACCGTCCCTTTCCCGCGGAGAAATTCAGCTCATCGGTGCAACAACATTGGAGGAATACCGAAAATATATCGAAAAAGACGCGGCTCTGGAACGTCGTTTTCAGCCGGTGAAAGTAGAAGAACCGACAGAAAGCGAGGCACTCGATATCTTAAAAGGACTGCGTCCATACTACGAGCGCCATCATGGCGTAGAAATTACGGATGAAGCGCTGGAAGCAGCTGTAAAAATGAGTGTGCGCTATATCAATGATCGTTTTCTGCCGGATAAAGCGATTGATCTGGTCGACGAAGCATCTGCAGGGGTACAGCTTGCAGGCTATCAGGTGCCGGACAATATGACAAAAGAGGAGCAGGTGCTGTTTGAGGTGCAGAAGGAAAAAGAAGCTGCCATCAGCGCAGGCGATTTTGAACAGGCAAAAAAACTGCAGGCACGCCAGCAGGAGCTGGAAAAAGAATTAGAGCAGATCAGAAAACGTTTTGAGCGCCGCTGCAAGAGCAGAAAACTGCAGGTGACGGAGGAAGAAATCGCAAAGACGGTCTCAACCTGGACGAAGATTCCGGTGCAGCGTCTTGCAGAGGGCGAATCGAAACGCCTGGCACGACTGGAACAGACGCTCCATAAGCGTGTCGTTGGGCAGGAGGAAGCAGTAGCGGCTGTGGCGAAGGCTGTCAAACGAGGCAGAGTCGGCTTAAAAGATCCGAATCGTCCGACAGGTTCGTTCCTGTTTCTGGGACCGACCGGTGTCGGAAAAACAGAGCTTTCCAAGGCACTCGCGGAGGCAGTCTTTGGCACAGAACAGGCATTGATCCGTGTTGATATGTCGGAATACATGGAGAAACACAGTGTTTCCAAGCTGATCGGTTCTCCTCCGGGATACGTCGGTTATGAGGAGGGCGGCCAGCTCTCTGAAAAAGTACGCCGAAATCCGTACAGCGTGATCCTGTTTGATGAGATTGAAAAAGCCCACCCGGATGTTTTCAATATTCTGCTTCAGGTGCTTGACGACGGTCATATCACCGATGCACAGGGAAGAAAAGTTGATTTCAAACAGACCTGTATCATCATGACATCCAACGCCGGAGCGCAGAACATCGTAGCGCCAAAGCGTCTCGGATTCCTTTCAGAGGAAGATGAACGCAAGGACTATGAGTACATGAAGGGTCAGGTCATGGAGGAAGTCAAACGGATGTTTAAACCGGAATTCCTGAACCGAATCGATGAGATTATTGTATTCCACCAGCTGACCAAAGCAGATACCAAGAAGATTCTGCAGATTCTGCTCAAAGACCTGGAGCGTCGCTGCAGGGAGCAGATGGATATCGAACTGAAGGTCCGCGACACCGTAAAAGAGTATCTTGTGGAAAACAGCTTTGACAGTAAATATGGTGCCCGTCCGTTAAAACGTGCGATCCAGAGTAAAATAGAAGATCCGCTGGCAGAAGCCATCCTGAATGGAACAGTAAAGAAAGGTGATACGGTAGCGGCCGGTATGAGCAAAAAGGAGATTACGTTTAAAGTTCTCGAAAAAAATAAAAATTCATAATTTATATGGTAAAATCTTTTTGATTATGGTATGATTTTCACAAAGAAACGAAACAACACAACACAAAAGACAAGACCAGGAGGGCATTTGAAAATGTCAGTAGTGAAAGAATTAATCCGCACAGAAGCAGACGGAGGAATCAGCTTCGGAGATTATGAGCTTGCGGCAAAGGCAAAAAAATCTGACTTTGAACACAGAGGAGATCTTTATAAAGTAAAAACCTTCAAAGAAATCACAAAGCTGGAGAGAAATGGAATGTTCGTATACGAATCTGTTCCGGGAACAGCAGTTACCGATCTGAATGTATTCGATGAAGGAATGACCTTCAAAGTAGAAGGACCGGAGGACGCGCAGATCACGGTTGAGATGGAAGCAGAGACCGAATACAAGGTGCTGCTCGATGGTGTGAATGTCGGTCATATGACCACAAATCTCGGCGGAAAGCTTTCTTTCAGTGTAGAGCTGGAAAAAGCAGAGGGCGTAGAGGTAGAGATCATAAAAGCATAATGAAATAAGGAAAAGGCTGTCGCAGAACGTGTGCGGCAGCCTTTTTTTCCAGGCAGATCAAAAAAGGAGATAACGATGGCGAAAACAAAAAAAACAGCCTTTTTCTGTCAGAACTGTGGCTATGAATCCGCAAAGTGGATGGGGCAGTGTCCGGCGTGCAGAGAATGGAACACCTTTGTAGAAGAACCGACGGCATCGAAAACATCGGCGGGTAATCAGGGCATCGGCAGCCATAGTGCTGCGGGCCGAAAGCCGGTTCATCTGACAGAAATTTCAACAGGGAAAGAGGAACGGATTCCAACGGGAATCGGAGAGCTTGACCGGGTACTTGGCGGAGGAATTGTGCCGGGCTCGCTGACCCTTGTCGGCGGCGATCCGGGAATCGGAAAATCCACCCTCCTTTTGCAGGTGTGCCGCATGCTGTCTGCGGCGGGACACCAGGTTTTATATATTTCAGGGGAGGAGTCCCTGCGCCAGATCAAACTGCGTGCTGTGCGGATCGGAGAGTTTAATGAGAATCTTTCTCTGCTCTGTGAGACAAACCTTGACATGATCCGTGCTGTGATGGAAAGAGAAAAGCCGGAAATTGCGGTGATTGACTCCATTCAGACGATGTACAACGAAGAGGTTGGCTCAGCACCGGGCAGTGTTTCACAGGTACGGGAATCAACAAATGTACTGATGCAGATTGCCAAAGGGATGGGAATTTCGATTTTTATCGTTGGTCATGTGACGAAGGATGGAAATGTAGCCGGACCGAGGGTTTTAGAGCATATGGTAGACACCGTGCTGTATTTTGAAGGGGATCGCCATGCCTCTTATCGTATTTTGCGTGGTGTAAAAAACCGCTTTGGTTCCACAAACGAAATTGGTGTATTTGAAATGCAGGCAGAGGGGCTAGTGGAAGTGAAAAATCCGTCAGAATATATGCTGAATGGAAGGCCGGAGGGTGCCTCCGGTTCTGTTGTTGCGTGCTCCATGGAAGGAACGCGGCCGATTCTGATCGAAATCCAGGCGTTAGTCTGCCACAGTAATTTTGGAATCCCGCGCCGTACTGCTGCGGGCTGCGATTTTAACAGAGTAAACCTTCTGATGGCGGTGCTTGAGAAACGTGCAAGAGTCAATCTTTCCACGAGTGATGCCTATGTCAATATCGCCGGTGGAATAAAAATGAATGAACCGGCGATCGATCTTGGCATTGCACTTGCCGTTGTGTCGAGCTATAAAGACCAGGTGATAGACGAAAAAACGGTTGTATTCGGTGAGGTAGGATTAAGCGGAGAGGTTCGCGCGGTAAGTATGGCAGAGCAGCGTGTGCTGGAAGCCAAAAAACTTGGCTTTGAACGGGTGATTCTGCCGGCGGTTTGCATGAAATCGGTGGAAAAAATCGGAGGAATTGCATTGGTTCCGGTGGAAAATATTCAGGATGCGATTTTACGTGTGGGGAAAAACTGACGGCGCAGATCAGGTGCTTCACTTCCGATGGCGTTCCTCCACGACAGGAGCCCCTGCAGTAATCAGAAACCGAGATGGGGCTCTGAATAGTTACGAAGAATGTAAAAAATAATTACAGATGCTGTTTTAAAACAGCACAAAACGAAAATGGTTTCGTTGGAAAAAATAAAAATCAAGTAGAAAAAATAAACAAAAAAGAGCGGTACACAGGATTTTTTTTGACAAAAATTAGTAAAAACCCTTGTGTTACTGCTTTTTTTGTGCTATTTTTGAATTTGACAAGTAATGAAAAAGGTAATGAAAAAGAGAAAAAAATTGAAACTTGAGAGGCTGCAGAACATGGCGGAAGAAAAAGAATTGCGAAAAATGAACCGGACCGAACTGATCGAAATCATTTATGCGCTGAAAAAAGAGGAAGAAGAAGTAAATCAGAAACTGGAGGAAGCGGAACAGCAATTGCAGAACCGGACGATTCAGATTGCGAAAGCCGGATCAATTGCGGAAGCGGCGATGGAATTGAATCACGTTTTTGCAAGCGCACAGAAAGCAGCGGATGAATATCTGAATTCCGTCCGTGCAGCGAATGAAGAGGCGGAACAGTATGCAAAGCGGATACGGAAAGAGGCAGAGGAGGAAGCTTTGGCGATCCGTGCGAAAACAGAAGAGGAGACAGAGCTTCTCAGAAAGCAGACTGAAATTGCGGTGCATGCCGAAATGGAAAAGATGAAAATGACATGTCAGGAAATGCTCGCAGCAGCAGTACAGAAGCAGAAAGAGACAGAGGAAGCATGTCAGCGGATGGCAGAAGAAGCGGAACAGGAACGAAAACAAAAATGGGATGCGTTTGAGAAAAAATGCGGAGCTTATATGCGGCAGCACCAGGAACTTGCAACACTGCTGCAGAGTCTGGAAGCGTACACGGGAGGAAATACATGAAACTGCGAAGGATGGAAAAAATAAAAATTCCGTCGATGCAGGAAATCAGCCGGGAACGAAGCCGGCTGCAGTATCAGAATCGGTATCGGGCGGTTCTGCGGAGCACGATTTATTCGCTTGTAGTTGTTGCGGCTGCTGCAGTTCTTCTTGCGACGCTGTTTTTTCCGGTTCTTCAGGTTTCGGGAACCAGTATGGAACCGACACTTTCCGACCGGGATATTCTGTTGCTGGTGAAAAACGATCATTATAAAACGGGGGATCTCTGCAGCTTTGGATGGCAGAATAAGCTGCTGATCAAGCGGATTATCGGTGGTCCCGGGGATGTGATTGATATAGCGGAAAACGGGGTTGTCAGTGTGAATGGAAAACAACTGGATGAGCCGTATGTGGATGAACTGGCATTGGGCGAATGTGATGTGAAATTTCCGTATCAGGTACCGGAAAACCGTTACTTTGTGCTGGGAGATCACAGAAGTGTGTCAATTGACAGCCGCAGCAGTACGATCGGATGCGTAGAGAAAGAACAGATTGTGGGAAAAGTATTTTTGCGGGTCTGGCCTTTGAACCGTTTTTCCAGAATCAGATAGTGAGGTGCAAGGTGAAAAATACATTAAATCATTATATCCGAAATTTTCAGGATAAACATAAAAGCATCCGGCTGTATCTGGCAGTGTTTCTTGTCCTGGCGGCCGGGATTTTTCTGGTTGTCAGCTGGAAGCTGCATCATACCGGTATTTCCATGACGGCAGATTATCAGTGTGGTTACACGGCAGAACATGTTCATACGGATGCCTGCTATACCAAAACACTGGTTTGCCAGAAAGAGGAAACCGATGGGCAGGAAGGGCATACGCACACGGAAAGCTGTTATGAGGAAAAAACTACGCTGAACTGCGAAAAAGAAGAGCATGTACATGGACAGGAATGCTACGATGAAGATGGAACACTGATCTGTGAAAAAGAAGAGCATACACATACCGAAAACTGCTACTATACAGAACGGGAACAGATCTGTGGGAAAGAAGAACAGGAACCTGTTCCGGCGCATCATCACACAGAAGAATGCTACAAGACGGAGCTTGCGTGTACGATACCGGAGCATACGCATACCGTAGAATGTCTGATTGATGAGACGGCGGATGTGGAAACGGAAGCGGACTGGGAAAGTACGATTCCGCAGAATCTGACGGAAAACTGGGCGGAAAATGTGGTTCTGATTGCACAGAGCCAGATGGGATACCAGGAAAGCCGGAAAAATTTCAGGTTTGCAGATGACGGAACAACGCGGAAGGGATATACACGCTACGGTGCGTGGTATGGAAATGAGTATGGAGACTGGTGCGCCATGTTTGCGGCATTTTGCATCCGGTATGCAGGAATCCCGGCGGAACAGATGCCGGTAAACTCCGGCTGTGCAGCATGGATTTCGGAGCTGAAAAATGCCGGAATGTATGTGGAAAGCCAGACAAAACAGCCCAAAAGCGGAGATCTGGTTTTCTTCGATCTGGATCAGGATGGAAGCGCGGATCATGTCGGCATTGTAGAAAAAGTGCAGGAATCCGGAACTCTGAAGGTGGTTGAGGGAAACTCCGCTGATATGGTAAAGGAAAATGAATGGGCGACGGAGGATGCAAAAATTCTTGGATATGGTCTGATACCGGAGAATCCACTTTTACAGACACAAAAAGAAGTGAAGACGGAAGAAAAAGCTGCAGAGGAGATGGCAGCAGACGCAGAAGAACCGGAACATACAGAGGATACGGTAAATACAGCAAACACAGCAAATACAGATGCACCGGAAACGGAATCGGATGAGACGTCGCAGGCGGAGACACCAAAGGAACAGAGAATTTCCATGAGTGAGCAGGTGACGGGACTTACCGGCGGGGAGACAAGGTATGATGCCGACAGAAATGTCTATTCTTCGGATCTGAAGGTCGATTTTAACTTTCAAAAAGAGCAGATAGAGAAGAACGGGTACCAGTATTACTATGAATATCCGGAAGGCGTTATCATTCCGAATGGGCTTCTGGACGGAAAGAACCACGATCTTTATGATGCGGACGGAAAGAAGGCAGGAACGTATCGATTTGAAAAAACAGAGAGTGGCGCATACCGTCTGGCCATTGATTTTGATCAGGCCTATGTAGCGGCAGCCGGGGAAACGATTCAGGGCTTTGTTCAGTTTTCCGGCGAGATTGATGGAACAAAAGCGGACGGGGACGGAAATATTAAACTTGTCGGAAAAGATCAGGTGAAGCTTGATATTCCAAAAGAGTCCATCAAGTACCCGGACAATGAGACAAACCATTATGATATCAGTACAAAGAAAAACGGCTCCTATGAGATCAAGAATGGAAAATTGATTTACACCGTGTACGTGACTTCTTTGAAAGGAACGCCGGAAACCATTGATTTTCAGGATGTGATCCAGGTGGAAGGAATGAAACTTGGCAGTCTGGAAATTACCGTTACCAAAGAAACGGTTTCGCGTTATTATGGCGAAAATGGAAGCTGGTGGGACTCTAACCCGATTACGGAAGAAACGATGGAAAACCAGGAGAGTACGTCGGAAAATGGAACCATTCGGATGACACTCCCGAAAATAGAGCCGGCACAGGAGAAAACAGATAATAATGGAGGTTCATACAAAGAATATGCGCGTTATAAAATTGTATATACCTACGAGGTAACAAATTTAAATACGGAGCAGCCGACGGCGAAGAACATCGCCAGTGCGAGCTCGGAAAACGACAAAACGAAGGTGAAGAGCAGTGCGGAAACAAATATTACGATTCAAAACAAACACACACTGGAAAAAACCGGATCCTTTGATGCGGCGGAAAATCAGATTATCTGGAAGATAACGCTGAACCGGAATCACCTGAACCTTGCGGACTCCGGCCTTACCGATGAAATGCTGGCAAAGCTGGCGGATGGTACAGATGTAACGATACAGCCTGCGGAAGGATATGAGATCACGCGGAATGAAAGTGGAAACATTACCGGAATTCGCTTCACAGCGGAAGAAGGAAAAACCAACACCGGCGAGTATACCATTACATACCGTACCAAGGCAGAACCGTCCTGGAACAGCCGGGAAGTGAAGAACACAGCGACGTTCCGGCCGGGGGACGGAAGCGCCCAAATCAGTACAACAGGGACGGTGTGGATCAGCGGAAGCGAAATTGCGAAAGCGGTTGGCTCGGCAGAAGAATCCGCAGATGGAACAACAATGGTTCTTCCATGGAAGGTTACTTTAACGGTGCCGGAAAGCGGAATTTTGTCCGGAACCAGTATCGTGGATGACCCGACCAAAAATCAATGGGGCGGAGCCGGCGGAACACATTATCTGACAAAAGAACAGGTACAGGCGTGGACAGAAGGGATTTACTGGGCAGATGCCGAGGAAAACCGGGTTGCAACGGTTTCGGTTTCGGAGATTGCAGAGATCAGCTTCCAGGCATCGGACGGGAAAAGCTATACGCTAAACGAGATTCTGAATCACACAACAGAGAATGCAGATTCATTAACCTACACCATCTGTAAAATGACACTAAAGGATACCCTTACTGTGCCAAGTGGTGCGAAAAAACTGATTTTTGCATACAAAACAACGGCGAACATTGCGGACGCTTCGATCGGATCCACATGGTTCTGCAATAAAATCAGAGTCGGGCAGAGAGAGGCGTATGCGGATTATGAATATAAAAAGGGCGGTATCGTCAAAACAGATGAAAACGGAAGTGCCGAAACAACGAGTAAGAAAAATGCAGACGGAACGCTGACCTGGAAAATTACGGCAACACTGGCAGAAAAAAGCAGTATGCTTTCCGTTCTGGACACGCTCCCGGAGGGAATGGAGCTGGAAGAAATCAGGGGAGAAAGTAATCTTTCCGGCGTGGGACAGATTACCATTTCGAAGGACGGTGCTGTTTCCGGCGGAAACAGTGTTTATCAGATTACAGGAACGCAGCAGAACCGGGAAGTAAGTCTGAAGCTTACGCGCACAGATGCACAGAATGGAGCCAAGCTGGATGCAGGCGTTTATACGTTGGTTGTAAAATGCAAGGTCAGCAAGGAGAAGCTGGATCCGTATGCAGCAGGAGAAATGTATAGTTTTCAGAATCATGCGGAGGCGACGAGCGACAAAGGAAGCATGGGAAGCGCCGACCAGACACAGCAATGGACCGAGGATACCTCAGAAAATGAGAGTAAAGTGGTGGATAAAACAGGCGTCTGGGACAACGACAGCCGTCGTGTAAAATACTCCATCTGCCTGAATCCGGATGGAAGAGATCTGGTAAACGGGGCAGATACGCTGACGTTGACAGATGTGATGCAGTATTACACGAAAATGGGTGTCCACTCGACGAACTGGAGCGATAAAAAAACGCTGGATTTGAGCGCCTGGCTGGTTCCGGGAAGTGTAAAACTGTATCGGGCGGAAAAACAGAAGGATGGAACCGTTTTAAAGGGTGACGAAATCAAAAACTGGACCTGGACAGTACAGACATCCGTTGGGAATCCGGACTGGCAGGGAGGAACGATGACCGCAAGTACTTTAACGGCGAACGGTTTACCGGATGAAACACCGATGATACTGGAGTACGATTATCAGTTTCAGGCAGATGTTCCGAGGGGGTATACTGGAGACTATGCTGTGAGGGTGTTTAACAGCGCACAGCTGGATGGAACCGCATATAAGGACGATGAATATCAAAATGATGTGATTTGGAAAGAACAAACCCATACCGGCCAGGTAAGTACCGAAAAACGCTGTACCCTTTATAAAGTAAGCAAGGGCGATTACGGAACTACGCTCGCCGGGGCAGTGTTCCAGCTTCAGAAATATGACGGAACGGGGTATGTAAACACTGGTATCAGCTATACCACGGACACAGACGGAAAAATCATCATCCAGTGGCAGAAGGAGGATGCGGATCTTTCCTATGAGAAAAATGTCCTGTACCGTCTGGTGGAGACGAATGCCCCGAAGGACTATCTGCTGCCGGAGAACCCGGAAGAAAATGCAGTTTATTTCTACTTTAGTGAAGATGGCAATACGGCCAATACCCTTCCGAAAGAACTGCCAAAGCAGGCATTTGATCTGACAAAAACATCTCAGATTATTTACATAGAAAATGAGAAAAATGAAACTCCGGTCTATGAACTTCCGGAATCCGGCGGATCCGGAACCACCTTGTTTACAGTCAGCGGCATTGCCCTGATGGGCATTGCTGTGCTGTATGGAATTTCTTCTCTTGGGCGCAGACGGGAAAGGGGGGAAAAGTAATCCTGTACCCCTGCTGTGGCGGCGAAATCCACTGCGCCGCGAAAGAAGATATAAATCATAATGAGCAAAAATGGAGGAAAAACAAATGAAAACAATGAAAAAGGTACTGGCTATGCTGGTTAGCATGGTGATGGTACTGGCGTTTTGTGTGACAGGAGTTGCTGCAGATGTTGAGCTCACGCAGCATACGTTTGCCGCATATCAGATTTTTAAGGGAGATCTTACAGAAGGAAACAAACTGTCAAACGTAACCTGGGGGGATGGCGTTCAGGGGGAGAAACTCTTAACAGAATTGAAAAAGCAAGCAGCGTTTGCAACGTGTGCGAGCGCAGCAGATGTTGCCAAGGTTCTGGAAACATATAATACGGATAATACAAAAGCAAATGCCTTTGCAAAAACAGTTGCAGCACATGTAACAGACATGAAGACCACAGGAACAGGAAAGGTGAATCTTCCGGCTGCCGGCTACTATCTGATCGTCGACACGACAGCTACAACCGGAACGTATGACGCAAAAAATCTCTCTCTCCTGAAAGTAAATGGAGCAGGTGAAGTAACGCCAACGAAAAAGACAGACAAACCAACCCTGGAGAAAAAAGTAAAGGATATCAACGATTCTACGGGAGAGGAGACAGGCTGGCAGGATTCTGCAGACTATGATATCGGAGATAAGATCCCATACAAACTGACGGCCACGATGGGGGATCTGTCAAATTATGACCATTACTATCTGAATTTCCATGATACCATGACACATCTTACTCTGGTAGAGGGAAGTGTAGAGGTCAAGGTAGGAGAAAAAACGTTAGCAAAAGATCAGTATACCGTAACATGGGATGCTGATAGTAAAACCATGGATGTTGCGATTATGGATGTAAAAGCCCATGGAGCAACAAACGGAACAAAAGTCACCGTAACATACAACGCAACTCTGGATGCAGATGCCGTACTTGGCTCGACGGGAAATCCAAACACAGCAGATCTGGAGTACAGCAACAATCCAAACAACACAGGGAATGGAACAACAAAACCGGAGGAAACCGGAAAAACACCGGAAGATAAAAATATTGTATTTACCTACAAGGTGACAGCAAACAAGGTAAAGGAAAATCAGCAACCGCTGGAAGGGGCAGAGTTTGAGCTGTTTAAGAAAGCGAAAGACGGAAGCTGGATCAGCAAAGGAAAACTTGCCGGAACAGGCGATGATCAAAACGTATTCGAATGGAAAGGTCTTGACGATGGCGATTACAAAATCGTAGAGACAAAAACGCCGTCCGGTTACAATACCATTGATCCGATTGAGTTTAAGATCACGGCAGAGCACGACACTACAGCAGATAAGCCGGAATTGAAAACGTTATCTGGCGGAGATGTTTTCACAGGCGATGTGACAACAGGAGCAGTAAGTGCAACTATCGTAAATAAATCCGGTTCCACCTTACCGGAGACCGGTGGCATCGGTACTACCGTATTTTATGTGATCGGCGGTATGCTGATGGCAGCTGCAGCAGTTCTTCTCATTACGAAAAAACGTATGAACAATAAGTAAAAAAATAGCCCCGGGCGGTCCAAAGGACCGTCCGGGAATAACAGCAGGGAGTGACGTATGAAAAAACATGCAAGTACCATTTTTTTGATTTTTATCTTTTTCGTGGGTCTGTCCGTGCTGCTATACCCTTCTGTCAGCAATTATATCAACCAGAAAAACCAATCCCGCGCAGTAGCAAATTACGAGAAAACGGCAGCAGAAATGGCGCAGAAGGATACGGATGCGTATTTTCAGAAGGCGGAAGAATATAATAAGGAGCTCGCATCGCATCCGGAACTGTTCTATGAACCGTTGAAACTGGCCGGTTATGAGAAGACGCTGGATATTACCGGAACGGGTATTATGGGGTACATTTCTATTCCTAAAATAAAGGTAGAGCTTCCGATTTACCATGGAACAGAGGATGGTGTTTTGCAGATTGCATGCGGTCATCTGGAAGGCAGCAGCCTTCCGGTGGGAGGAGCCTCGACCCATGCAGTGCTGTCTGCGCACCGAGGGCTGCCAAGCGCCAAACTCTTTACGAATCTGGATAAGCTGGAGACGGAGGATACATTTACCATTACGATTCTTGACCGTGTCCTGACGTATCAGGTAGATGAAATTGCAATTGTTCTTCCGTCGGAGACGGACAAGCTTCAGATTGAAGAAGGGAAAGATTACTGTACACTCATGACGTGTACGCCGTATGGCATCAACACACATCGTCTGCTGGTGCGCGGACACAGGGTGGAAACGGTAAAGGAGAAAAATATCCATGTGACGGCAGAAGCCTTCCAGATCGAGCCAGTCATTACCGCACCGGTTCTTGCAGCGCCGATGCTTCTGATCCTGTTGTTCTGGCTTTTGTTTCACGGACGAAAAAAGAAAAAGTGAGGTGATCAGTTTGAAAAAGAAAGGGATTCAAAAGAGCCTGCGTGTTCTGTGTATGCTGCTCTGCTTTTTTGCGATGACGGCTGTGCGGGTGTCCGCTGCGGAAGAACATGGTCAGGGGCAGAAGGGTTCCCTGTCTGTGGTGATGCAGAATCGCAAAACAAACACAAAAATTCCGGGTGGAGAAGTTGTATTGTATCAGGTGGCAGAGATTACCTCGAAGGAGACGGAAATCCAATATGCTTTTACGAATGGATTTGAAAACTGTGGATTGAAACTGGACAATCTGGAGGATGAGCTTCTGGCAGAAAAATTAAAAGCAGAAATCGGCGTTTCTACTGTCGGGGTCGCTCAGACAATCGGAGCAGACGGGACGGCAGGCTTTTCCGGTCTGGAAGAAGGTATTTATCTGGTTGTACAGACAAAGGCGGCAAATGGTTATGAGATATTTTCTCCTTTTCTGGTCTCTTTGCCGATGAGGGAAAACGGACAGTGGAAGTATCAGGTGGAGGCAATGCCGAAAATAGAAGTATCCGTTTCCGGTAAGCCGGAGACACCGGTAAAACAGCCGGTAAGCACACCAAAGCCGGTTTCCTCCGGAAAAAATCTTCGCCTTCCGTATACAGGGCAGCTCATCTGGCCGGTTCCGGTCATGGCAATCGCCGGAATGCTTCTGTTTGCGGTTGGGTGGAGTCTGCGAAAGGATAAAAAGACAGAATGAAACGTAGAGCTGGAATGATTTGCATGATACTTGGGGCAGTGCTGATAGGGGCAGCACTGTCTCTTTTTCTGTATAACGAGTGGGATTCTGCCCGTGCAGAAGAGCGCGCAGAACAGGTACTGGAACAGATGCAGAAGCAAACAGAAGATGATGCAGAAGAAGAGACAGAGGATGAGAATATAAGTGGGGAGGAAACAGAAAGAACAGAACAGGAAAATGCGCTTGCAGACACGGACGATTTTGGAAAAGAAATCATTTCTATCGACGGAAATGATTATATTGGATGGATCTCGATACCATCGATTTCGCTGGAACTCCCTGTTATGGCACAATGGAGTGAGGAGGGACTTAAAACAGCGCCGGGAAGATATGCAGGTTCACCGTCAGAGGATAATCTTGTCATTGCAGGACACAATTACCGCCGTCATTTCAGCCCGATCAAATGGCTGGAGCCCGGAACGGAGATTTCCTTCACGGATGCAGAAGAGAGGGTGCGATATTATGAAATAGAAGAAACAGAAGAACTTCTGCCAGACCAGGTGGAAGCAATGATAACAAAAACAGAAAAGGACACATGGGATCTGACGCTTTTTACATGCACAGCGAGCGGCCAGGCGCGCTGCGCTGTGCGATGCAGAAGAATTGATAAAAAAATCAGATAAATTATTGTCAAAACGGATATTCGCAATCCGCTCCTTGCTTATAACCGAATAACTGCTTCGCAGCGTATCAGGAGAGGTTTGTACCACTCCTGATACAAGCAAGTCCTTACCCCCTGCTTATTGTTTCACGCAATGGAAGCAGGGGGTAAGGACTTGCTTGATTCGATTAAATACAGAATTGTGCGAATTTTTCTGAAAATAAGAAAATTCAAAAAAAGGTGTTGACTTTTGCCGGCGGCAGTGTTATTATAACTAAGCTGTCAGCGAGAGCTACAGCGCATGAGTTCTTTTGAAACAGAAAACCTCAGTTCGGAGCCGGGTGGCTGCCGCGGGTTGGAAAAACTGTTTCGAAAAACTTGAAAAAAGTTCTTGACAAAAGCGAATGA
>OKUL01000036.1_pt1 | contig 100961 bp, 85 predicted proteins | sample 1606631 | NCBI WGS metagenome assembly OKUL01 (sample SAMEA3882518, study PRJEB24775) | human gut metagenome | biome: human-associated habitat; feature: intestine environment; material: feces | place: Netherlands | collected 2009/2010 | reverse complement strand
CTAATCTTTGCACGTCCTTCTTCTGTCTTATACTGCTGCTGACGCTTCATTGCCTGATCAAAATCAACCAGATGTCCGTCGAACTCAGGTCCGTCTACACATGCGAACTTCACTTCGCCACCAACCATCAGACGACATGCGCCACACATTCCAGTACCGTCAACCATGATCGGGTTCATGGATACGATTGTAGGAATCTCTAACTTCTTTGTAAGGATTGTAACAAATTTCATCATGATCATTGGTCCGATTGCAACGCATACATCATAATGCTTGCCTTCATTTACCAGTGCCTCTAACTGCTGACATCCGTTTCCGTGGAATCCATATGTACCATCATCTGTTGTAACATATACATTTCCGGCAACTGCTTTCATCTCATCGATATAGAAAAGCAGATCCTTGGTTCTTGATCCCATGATGACATCTGCATCAATGCCATGCTCATGAAGCCACTTAACCTGCGGATATACCGGAGCGGTACCAAGTCCACCTGCGATAAATACGATATTTTTCTTCTTTGTCTCCTCGAGATTCTCCTCAAGACATAACTCGGATGCACATCCGAGAGGTCCTACGAAGTCCTCTAATGCATCACCTTCGTTAAGGCTCATCATACGCTCGGTTCCTGCACCGATTGTCTGAACAACGATGGTAACGGTCTCTTTTTCTCTGTCATAATCACAAATAGTGAGCGGGATACGCTCTCCTACTTCGTCAGTCTTAGCAATAATAAACTGTCCCGGCAGACACTCTGCAGCAACGCGAGGTGCTTTGATATCCATAAGGATAATATTGTCTGCCAATGTTTCTTTACGAACGATTGGATACATAATCTTCCTCCTAGTGTTAAATACTCTTTTTTAATCATACAGAAAAAGCGTGTATATGTCAAAACATATTCCTTTTTCTGCTATATCTTTCAGTTATGAGAAGTATACCAGCTCATCTTCCGGCTTCTGCGCTTTCTCAATAGAAATCGGGTACAACACCGGGCCTTTTCCTTTATACTCGCGGGCAAATTCCACACGAACTTCAGCGGTAATATCAATCCATGACTTGTGCGGAATCTCATCCTCTTTGTCATATTTACATTTGAATCCGATAAAAGTAACATCCTCAATACAGCAGGTCATCGCAAAACGGCCCGGCACGAAAACGCCCTTTTTCAGTTTATCCGGATTGTATACAAGCGCACGGAACTTCACTTTCTTGCGATCGTATTTCTTATAATTTTCCATTGCATCCATATACCAGATGGCATAATCCGCATCGGAAAGTTCAATCACATCCTGGTTGATATCAAATGGAAGTTCTTCCGGACGCTCATCGATCGTTCCATCCTTGCGCTCATAGACAATCTGTGCCTTACGGTTGATTGCTTTGATGGAACGACGCAGATGACCACGGTCGGTATCATCATCGGTACGGTTGAAAATGACCACATCGCTGGAGAAAACCTGTTCCTGCATCATCGCACGCATATTGTTCATATACATATCAAAAGTCGTAGAATCCACTGTTGCCAGAGACTGTACGATCACCCATCCCTCCGGCATCTGTGCCTCAAGGATCTTGTCCATGCCCCAGGTTCCATTGTACTCAATGAAAACCTGCTCCGGCTGGAACGTATCCTGAATCTCCTGCAGTTTCTGTGGTGTGAACTCTTCTTCGGACTCAATGCTTGTCAGTTTGAAATTGATGGTGGCAAGTTTTGCCTCGTCGTATTCTTTTTCACCATCTTCACACATAATGATAACACCTTTGGCTCCATCGCCAAATTCGTTTTCGAACAATGTCTCCTCCACTAAAGAAGTCTTGCCACTGTCCATAAATCCGGTAAATAAATATACTGGAATATCCTGTGCCATTACTGCTCCTTTCTTTATGCCAGACCGAACAGTTCCTCAAGCTCATGCTCATGGATTTCGGTACCAATTACTACAATACGTCCGGTATAATCCGGCTCGCCTTCACGAATCTCATACTCACCCGGAACCATATCGAAATAGATCCAGCTTCCGTCAACGCTCTCAACCATACCCTTGGAACGAAGGATATTGTCAGACTCTACGAAGCCTTTCAGAATTTCTTCAATCTTTGACTTCTCGAATTTGTGAGGTGTCTCCTTGCCCCAGCTTGTGAATACATCATCTGCATGATGGTGATGATGATGTTCATGGTCGTGATCGTGGCATCCGCATGTGCAATTTTCATCATGCTCATGATGATGCTCATGTTCTTCATGATCGTGATGATGCTCGTGCTCCTCGTGGTCGTGATCGTGATGATGCTCATGCTCCTCGTGATCGTGATCGTGGTCATGATGATGATGCTCATGCTCGTGTTCTTCCTCATCATGTGCATGACGTGCCTCAGCAAGAACTTTCATCTCAAGGTTGTCCTGTCCTTCCATAACTTTCAGAATCTGCTCACCTGGAATGGAAGCCCAATCTGTCGTAATAATTGCTGCATTTGGATTCAGCTTCTGAATCTGATTTACGCAGAACTCTAACTGCTCAGGAGTAGCATTCTGGCTACGGCTTAAGATTACAGTTGTTGCATACTCAATCTGGTTGTTGAAGAACTCACCGAAAGCCTTCATCTGCTTGCTTGCCTTGAGTGCATTGACAACGGTAACTAATGCGTTTAATTTCACATCCTGCTCTTTTTCTATATCAATTACAGATTTCATAACATCCGATAATTTACCGACACCGGATGGCTCGATCAAAATACGGTCCGGATGATATTTTGTGATTACTTCATTTAAGTTCTTGCCAAAATCACCAACCAGTGAGCAGCAGATACATCCGCTGTTCATCTCTGTGATTTCAATACCGGAATCCTTTAAGAAACCACCATCGATACCAACTTCACCGAATTCATTCTCGATGAGAACAATCTGCTCACCCTTGAATGCTTCGTCGATCATCTTCTTAATAAATGTTGTTTTACCAGCTCCTAAAAAGCCTGAAATAATGTCAATCTTTGTCATTTTATATATCCTCCTTTAAATATGTGAAAAGGTTCTAATCCAACTACTTATATTACCACAATTTGTACGAAAAATGCAAGGCAGCTGGATTTAGCGGTTTTTGTTCACTTTTCTGCCGATCAGATAACATATCGCTGCGACTGCCATACCATTGATAGAAGCAATACCATACGGTACGATATTTGCAACGACTGCACCGAGAATGACACCAACAACAGCAAACCAGTCCACAACTTTTTCTTCTGCCCCCTCTTTGTATGCTTCTTTATCCACGAAATAAGATAACACGAGGATAATACCTACCGGAGGAAGGGTACAGTTTAAAATGTTCAGCCAGTTACAGAAATTGTAGTACAGCCACACGGATAATAAGGTTCCGATGATTCCGGAAATCAATACCATCGGTTTTTTCTTCTGATGAAAAATATTTGCAAGTCCAAGTCCTGCAGAATACAATGCATTGTCATTGGTTGTCCAGATATTCAATCCTAAAACAAGAATTGCCATATAAAACAGATTCAGGCGGATCATAACTTCGAAAATATCATTTCCACCTACGAAAATGTATGCGATTGCACCAAAGAAAAACATTAGGGAATTACCGATAAAAAATGCAACAACCGTAGCAATCGTTCCTGACTTTGCATCCTTTGCAAAACGGGTAAAGTTCGGGGTCGCTGTACCACCGGATACGAAGGAACCGATTACAAGTCCTGCTCCACCGACCACGCTTAAAGTACCGCTGGATACCGCAAACTGATCTACGATTGTTCCGTTTCCCTGATTTACTGCCATGACCATAGCAATCGTTCCAAGAATTGCAACCAATGGGACAGCAATATAACTGATAACGGTCAATGATTTGATTCCAAAATACGCAGAAGCTGTCATGCAGACACCCGCCACAATAACAAGAATCCATTTTGCCAGCGTACTGTCACCGAAAATTTCAGAAGAAACCGGGATAGCAAACATTGCAACGCCTACACCGAACCATCCGATCTGGGTGAAACTGATCATTGCCGAAGACAGATAGGAACCTTTTTGTCCAAATGCTTTCTTTGCGAGAAGATCCATGCTAAGTCCGGTCTTTGCTCCAACGTAACCAAGAAGGCCGGTATAAGCACCAAGAATCACCCCACCTAAAATAAGCGCACCAAGAAATCCTTTGAAATCAAGTCCGGCTGCAAGCTGCTGTCCTGCCCACATACTCGCTGAGAAAAAGGTAAATCCCAGCATAATCATGAACATGGTAACAAAGCCTTTTCGGCCATTCGCCGGCACCGCGGAATCTGCATAATCAACATCTACTTTTGTTTTTTCTTTGCTCATTTTCTTTTATCCTTTCTGCTACAGCATATATTTACGCAGTGCATCGGTAAACTCTTCAATTCTCTGCGTTGCAAGTTCTTTTAATGTAATATTCTTCATGCTCTCGATATATCCCTGTTCCTGACGATACAGCCACCGGGTATCTGCAGCCGGAATATTCTCATAATGATTGCACGTAATCCAGTCCTCATAACTGATTGGGAGCGGATAACCGAGTTTCTCTGCCAGCAGTTCTGCCATATCGATACGATCTGCACGCGCAAGCATGCCTTTCCAGAAATCCAGCACTTCTTCTACATGCTCATGAATTTCATAACGTCTTGCTCCTCCATCGTAAATAATACATTTTTCAAAAAGCGGGCTGCACATTGACAATGTCTCTCTACGAAATTCCGGTGCAACAATTCCGTCTTTCCAGAAGAAATCAACATCCGGAAGATTGATACCGGAAACTCCCTTATCCTGATAGGTGCTGAAAATTCCTTCATAATAAATGGTAATAAATCCCTCAAAATCCGGCCAGAATTTACGAATGTCTTTCGTGAGTTCCTCGAGGATATCGATGCCCTTGGTTCCGCCGATTGTAAATACAATAATATTACGCAATCTTGCACCATTTTTGCGGTAAAAGTCGGTCACATAACGCAAACAATGAATCAAAGTCTCACCACTCGCAATGATGTCACCAATCATAAGCGTGCTGTCAGGAACCATCGTAAGCTTGCTGTATTTAATCTCAAGTCCCGCAATCTCCTCATCCGCAAACACACGCTCACTTGACAAAAAGCTTATGTCATGTACACGGATATGCTCACGGTAGCAGCTCTCCTCCAACGGATAGTTCAATGCCCCGCGCAGAATAGAAAGAATGTTTGCTGTCGTTACTTTCTTCTGTTCTTTCAGATAATAAAGCATCTGTGAGGTGGATGGAATCAGGCAGTTGTACACCTCATATCCTACAATTTCCGGTGTGTTCAAAAGCTTTCTCGACTCTGCTTCCGACACGATATAATACTCATTTAAATAATCTCCACCTTCCAGCCTGTAACAGGCAACCCCCTGCTCATCAAACTCAGGAACAATCGTTACATCTTTCCAATTATTCATTCTTCGTCCCTCTTCTTATAATAAATCTTTTAGTAAATAGAATCTATACATTAAGTTCTATCATATCAAACGAAAAGAACTTACGCAATACATACCTCACTGCAGCAACCATGCAATTTCTTCCTTATATGGAGGAATTGTTTTCTTTGTGGATTCTTCCTCGCAAAGCCACGGTGTCTCAAGAATTTTCGGCACATTCAGGAAACGCTCATCATGCACGAGCCGATGTAATGTCTCGTATCCGATCGTTCCCTTTCCGATATTTGCATGACGGTCCTTGTGTGCACCGAGCGGATTCATACTGTCATTTACATGAAAGACAGCAATCTGGTCCAGACCAATGATACGATCAAATTCTGCAAAGACATCCTCATAATGATTGACCAGATCATACCCTGCATCATTGACATGGCAGGTATCAAAGCAAACTCGCAAACGCTCCCTTTTGTCCACGCCATCATAAATTGCTTTCAATTCCTCAAAACTGCGTCCGATCTCACTGCCTTTTCCCGCCATCGTTTCCAATGCGATGCAGACATCGTCCTCGTTCTGATTCAATACGGTGTTCAAGCCTTTGATTATCTGCGCCGTGCCTGCTTCCGTGCCCGCATTGACATGGCTGCCGGGATGCAATACCAATACTTTGCTTCCCATCGCAGCTGTACGCACAATTTCTTTCTCCAAAAACTCCACAGCCAGCTCATACGTCTCCGGCTTCACTGTATTTGCCAGATTAATAATATATGGTGCATGCACAACAATTTCATCAATTCCATGTGCATGTGCATACTCCCATCCTGCTTCTATATTTAATTCTGTCACATCTTTTCTCCGGGTATTCTGCGGAGCCCCTGTATAAAGCATAAAAACATTTGCCCCGTACGATGCCGCCTCTTTTGCGGAGGCAAGAAACATCTCTTTTCCCGCCATACCGACATGAGATCCTAATTTAATCTTACTCATTTACATTCCTCTTATCTGTACAATTTATTTCAAAACATAACTAATCAAAAGTTAACATAATATCCCCTATTTTGCAAACCATTTACAATTGTGTTCGAAAAAAAATAACACTTTTTGATTATTTGTGATAAAATATCCTTTGAGCCTGTCTTTTAGCTCTAATTTTTACAAATTTATGGAGAAAATGATGAATAATTATAAACGCGGACTGGCAGCCGGAATTCCGATTGCTTTGGGATATCTGTCAGTTTCCTTTACTTTTGGAATTATGGCCGTATCCTACGGTCTGTCCTGGTGGCAGGCACTGATCATATCAATGGCCACTGTCACTTCTGCCGGACAATTTGCCGGTATCGGCCTCATGATTCATCCAGGTCAGTATTTTCAGATGCTGATTTCCCAGATTACCATCAATATCCGGTACTCTTTTATGTCCATATCGATTGCACAAAAAGCGGACAACAAATTTAAAGGCATCTATCGCTGGATTTTAGGATTTATGATGACAGACGAAATTTTTGCCGTAGCAAGTCAGGAAGAATCAGTTACCCGCAGTTTTTTTGCAGGACTAGCAACGCTTCCTTATATCGGCTGGGCGGTCGGCACTCTGATTGGCTCCATCCTTGGAAGTATTCTTCCGGACCGTCTCATGAGTGCATTAAGCCTTGCTATCTATGGTATGTTCGTGGCAATTGTAGTCCCGGAAATGAAAAAATCACGACCGGTGATCTTTGTCGTGATTTTATCGTTGCTTTTAAGTTGTGCCTTTTACTATATCCCGCTTCTTTCTAAGATATCAAGCGGTATTACCATCACTGTCGTTGCGGTCGTCTCTGCGGTCATTGGAGCAATCCTGTTCCCGGTTGCAGACGAAGAACCTGACGAACCTTAGGAGGTTTTCCATGAATAATTATGTATTCTTTCTTTATTTACTGATCCTTGCCGGTTCCACTTATCTGATTCGTGTGATACCATTCGTCGCGATCAAAAATAAAATCAATAACCGGTTTATCCGTTCTTTTCTGGCATACATTCCTTATGCAGTACTGACAGCCATGACCATTCCGGCCGTCTTCTACGCTACCAACTGGTGGGCCGGTGCCGCTGCCGGACTGATCGTAGCCGTCATATTTGCTTTAAAAGAAAAAGGATTGACCGTCGTTGCAATCGCAGCCTGCGTTGCTGTATTTGTTGTGGAACTCTTCCACTAAGATACATAAAACCGAATCAGTTTCTTATATCCTTTTCCGGACTTTTTCATAATTGCAATTTCATTTGTTTTTCCGGTCTTTTCAAACTCTTTCTGTGAAAGGAAACATTCCACCACCATATACTTACCTTTTGTTGTGAGGATTGTAACATTCTTGTCAATCAGTTTCATTGTCTTTTTTGAAGACAGATTATAGCAATAGGTAGCCTGCTTATCATAGCAGTAATAATATACATTTTTCCCAATCACACCGGAAAAATTGCCATCCCCATTCGGAATGGAACATACCTGTTTCTTTTTCTTTGACTTCGTATCAAAATAATAGATACGACATCCCTGATCCATCTTTGCAATACCAACAGCCTCTGTGGAACTGCCATACACATCCGTTACAACTTTATTTTTGATATAATAAATCCTGTCTTTATAAATGGTTGGACTCTGTCCCCAGCCAAGTACCTCGTATCCACTTCCATCTGCTTGCATTCGGCAAATCTGATTCTTTTCCATTTCGGTTCCATAATACAAATCTTCAGTAAAGTATAAATAACCTTTGTAATAAGTCAGATCAAATAGCTCAAATGCATCTTTCAGTGCCTTAATCTTTGTATTCTTACCTGTCTGATTGTTTACCCGATAAATCGTGCCATATACCGCATAATAACTGTAATCTCCGTTTACAGGATTATTCCGGCTCCTCTACATTATAATTCGTGTGCTAGTCCTTATCAACACCTTTCTTCATGCAGAACGTATGTTCTATATATAAAATAACAGGCGGAACCCAAAGGATTCCGCCCCCATTTTAATCCAGTCTGAATAAAGCGCGTACCGACATATCAAGTGTCTGATATCTTGGCAATTTTGCCTTATTATTTTTAATGTAGAAGTTTATGGTTCTTCTTGCTGATTTTGTTGTGCTTCCATCTTTCCACTCATTTAAGTATTTCTTTGGATAATAGAAATAGTATTCATGCATATTCTGTAGACCTTCATAAACACACTTTCCATCCTTAAGTGTAGAATCAATTTCTTTATCCGTATCCGCATCATAAATACGCTGTACATAATGCGTTGCACCGTCTGCTTCATAGTAAATGGAACACGTAAGTGTTGTACTGATTGCATTCAACTCTACCGGACTAAAACGGACTTTAATGTAATCATTGTTGTCCGCGCCCTGACCTTCAAACTGTACTTTACCTGACGCTGATGAAGAACCTGATGTAGTAGCATCATCATCATTATATTCATCATTTGCAGTCATCTGGTAATTCATCGTATTAACATCCGTAATCTCTGCATCCGGATTCATGATCTCAATCATCGGTGGTTCATAGGACGCACGGTAAGCAGCAATCATCGTATTGATAAAAAGCTTAGCTTCCATTTCCTGTGTAATTTCTGAATGACCAACACCAGAATAGAATACATTTTCCCTACTGTAAATATAATAATTATTTGCAGCATCCTTTGGAGAAACGCCATAAGTTACGGCTGTACCGTCAATATTCTCACAAACTTTATGCTTTCCATCATCTGCAAGCGTATACCATACAGTAACTTCCGGGTCCTCCATGTCAAGCTGATAATACTGTCCATGTGTAGGCGATATCGTAAACGATTCATCTATCTTATAAGGATACTCTGTAATCTGTCCCTGATTTGATTGTTCTACCTTTGTCGTAAGATCATTGGTATTGATAAATCCGGTACGTGCAACAATCTCATCAATATCACATATTGGCTTACCTGTCTCACTGCTGGTTATCATATACTGGTATGGAACCGTTTGATCTTTATTATAATTTTGCTGATCGCTGGTCCATCCCAAACGTTTCAACGCATAATATGTAAATCCATGCTTTTGTTCTAACTCATTTCCATTGATATCTGTTACCGTATCATAAGAACGTTTGCTCTGATAATTAATCAGTTTTTGTTTGTCTGGAACATTTTTACTGATTGCCTTATAACGGTTCATACCCATAACATCACGAAGCAATGTATTTGCAGAATAACCATAGTCTCCTGCTTTTTGATTATGAAAAGAAGTTAAGTCATGTGTAAAAAGCACACTCTTTCCGGAAGCAATGTAAAACTTAAGGAAATCTACCATTCCATAGGTATTGTCCAGATCCTTACCGGCATACATATCGCCAAAACCTATAATATACATATGATACTTGTACAAATCCTGCTGATCCGAAGATAATTCTTTGCTGATATTATCATAATCCGCATCTGTAAGTGTTTTTGAATAATTGTACGAAGTAAATGGTTTATCTTTGAATTTTTTTTCAAAATCCTCTAATTTGATTGATGTAATACTAATACTATAATCCTCTAAATCACTATAATATTTTTTAAACATCTGATTGCTACTTAAATCAAGTTTACCAAAATAGTCCTCGTCACCCTTTGGCATGATCTGAAGAACATTAATTTCTTTCTTTCCATTTCCTGCCATATTCTTTGCAGCAGAACATCCAGTCTTTACAAAACGGGCAGAACGATCATCTGCATTCGCTTTCACTTCATATACTTCAATCTTCCATTGAATCAATCCGTAATACAGCTTGGATAACTTACAGGTTACCGTTTGTTCTCCATCATTTGCTTTAAAATTCTTACCGGTATAATACAACTCATCATCTGCAAATTTACCATCCTGGTTCTGATCCAGGTAAATACGGTAAGAATACGTTTTATTTGCTTTATCATCCACCTTAAATCCAAATGTCATCAATGAACGCTGACTGCTATCCCTTGACAAATAATTTGGATTTGTAACCTTTGTTCCGCTTCCGGTATCACCATTATATTTCTCCGGTAACTTTGTAAACTCAACTTTAGCGCGACTTTCCTTTACCACAGAATAAATACCACTGATATCAGATGTTTTTAACAGTGTCGTTTTCTTATCCGAAGAGCTTCGGTTGCTCTCAATAAAACTACAAATATTCGAATGCTGATCTATGCGAATACTGTCGGTATCATACAAATATGGAACCGCAACAATTGGATATCCGGCCTTCAGAAAATCTTCCAATTCTGCTTTCTTAATTGTGGTGATATCATTACCTGCAAATCGTAATTCCTGTCCAGAAACATTGGAATTACTTTTTTGTGAGTACAAAAATTCCACAGAACGGCTCGTCCCATACTCTGTATAGTTTGCCCCTGTCATTTTATCTCCGGTATGGAAATAAATTTTACCTTTCATCTCAGGATCATTCCAATAGGTTACATCTACATTTCCACCCTTACCATCATTTGCACTTGTGACCCATTCTCTCTTCGTGCTATATGCGCCGTAATCCAGTCCCATAAAAATCATATTGTAGGTACTGTTCAAATCTTCTGCCGATCCAATAAACTGTGCCGTAGTCATATGCGTAATCTCAATGTCGCCACGGAATTTCGGAATCATCAGACGAATATAAGTTTTTTGCAGTGAATAACCATTTTTGCTATCGTAACATGGCTCAATATCCAAAATTTTCAGAGTGCCCTTTAAGCTCTCATTGTCATCTTTGGACTTATCACCCAAAATGTATCGTATAGCATCCGACGTCGATGGTTTACGATCTTTATCCGGATATTCTTTATCCACATAATCCAGGAAATCCTTAAATTTTGAATCAAAATCAATTTTTCCAGGTTCAGCATAATCCTGCGTAATCGTATTATCGCCATTATATGTAAACATACGATTATTAATGTAAAAACGGTTGCCATTCGTAGTTACATTGCCGGCCATCTCATAATCTTTCCATTTATCCGGCGTATTCCAATAATTATACCAATCCCAGCTGACCTTCTCGCCTTTTTCATTTGTCGGACAGAATGTATATAATGTCCAATACGTCTGCGCATCCCCTTTTTGTGCCAGACACTTTCCATCTTCCACTCTCCATGGACTCGTTTTATCAAGATACAAATCTTCAAAAAGCTCATGCTTCATAGATAAAAGCATAACTGCAAGCTTATAAACATTGTTGTTAAATCCTGTATCTGTATAGGTTTCTCCTGAAGGTTTCATATTCCAGTCAAGAATATCAATGGTTACCTGTTTTCCTTTCGTCAGCTTTTCTACACTGTAACATTCCGTATCCATCATGATAGCTGCATAATTTACATCAGCATTTACCTTATGATACATAGAAAGAGCTACTTCCCAGCTAATATCCTTTGTATTATCTGAATCCGTATTTTCAAATCCTTTTAATCCATTCGGAACTTCTGATGTATCGCCCAGACGATTAAACTGCTTCCACAGATTAACAGTTTCCCCATAATGTGTCTTCGGAGAAAATTCATACAAATCTGCATATTTTGCCCAATCCGGATGCTCATTTAATTCTTTCGGCGTAATCGTCTTAATTACAATCGAATAATCCTTCGCCTGTTCATCCGTCAGTTTTAAAGTATCTTTCAAAAAATAATCATAACTTACATAGTTAAAATACCGTGGTACTTCAACGATACAATCTTTTTCCGAGTGCTCCCGTGTTGTATAAACACGCTCTCCAATTTCCTTATCTTTAAATAACTCTTTGCCCTCATTGGTAAAATCGACATTCTTATAATTATCTTTTTCAAAATTATTAATCGTATGCCAGATTAAATTGCCTTTTCCGGCACCTACATTTTCAAATGTTCCATCTTCCTTTTGTACAAACGTACCCTCTCCATCTTCTACCTTCTCATAGTATCCTTCAAACTTTTTTCCGTAATCTTTTGTATAATCATTAATCTTATCTTTGTAATGTTCAACATTTCCCGGCAGCTCATCACGGAAGAAAAAAGCCTGTACAGCACTTTTTCCAAATGAACCAACTTTCATGCTGGTAACGGCTGCCATATTCTCTGCTCCAAACCGCATTTCCTCAATATTAACCGGTTCACATCCACTGATCTGATATCCTAATTCTCCATATGCTACATTTGGCACGACCTCTAAGATGACAAAAGGATTGGATTTAGACCCAAGTTTCATATCTTTATCTGTATAGTCAGCTGCAGTCTTACCTTCATCATACATCGTCTTCTTCGTCTGCGGAATCTGTCCCAGGCTGGTAATTACACCACGGGTAACAACCTGATCACCCTCCGCATGTATTCTATTCTGGTATCCAGCCACACCAAAACAAACTGCAGCAACACCCAAAACACATGCAACAGATGCAAGACAACGTTTAAATTTTCTCGTAAATCTACTTCTTCTTTTTTCGTGATCTGTTCGATTCTTCAAAGTAATTGCTCCCTTCTTAAAATCATGCATTACTGCAATGCATTTCTCAACTTAAATTCATTGGTGATACTGTATTTCTGTTTTCCCTGTTTAAGTTCTAATGTTATGGTGACCTTTGCATCGGATGTCGATTTTGCAACCGTAAATCCCGTCACATATTCGCCGATACAATTATCTAATGTTGCATCGGAATCAGTCACATCCGTGGTATCATGATCCGGATCAGCAATACCATCAAATTTCTTCATATAAAGCATCGTCTTTCCATTGAGCTTGTTGGAAAGCCAGAAAACACGCTTGGACGCATCTGTCTTCAATGCCTCTGCCCCAGTCGGACGATTCGTTGTAACCTTTCGCGGAATCTGATAAACCGTCAGTTTGTCACCGGCAGCATTCACTTCCACACGATTGCCTTCCATAATCCACGTTCCCATCTGTTCCATAAGAATCTGTGCTTCCGACTGCAGATCAATCGTAGCCGAAGCACTGCTGTAATTTTTCTGCGCAGTGCTCAAAAGGAATGTTGCCGCTCCAACGATAATAGTTGATATTGCAATGGCAATGATCAGCTCTATCAGCGTGATTCCTCTATTATCTTTTTGCACACGACCACTTCCTTCCTCTCTCATACCACTCCACTTTGTCCTGTTTTGTATCCTATCATTTCTATTTTACAATAAAATGTTTTCCTGTCTCACCAATCAGTCGGACCGTATACGTTCCCACACCATCAATCACTATGTTTGTCACATTTGTCTTTCCTGTATCGGTATCAAAGGCCGCCGACTTCTTATAAACTACCTTAATAAAATTATTTCCGTCAACTTTTGTGCCTGATTTGCTTTCCATATAGATATCGACGCGATTGTTCGAAAGTTTGACACCTTTTTTATCAAACTTTGAGCTGTCAAAACTTGTGACATCATCATTCATAATCTTCATATAACAGCCATCGCTGAGGTGATAAATATACAAATATGGTGTATCCGCCTTACTCATCGTCTGCACCTGAAGCTTGTCCAGAGACGAATCCACTGCCTTTACTGCTTTCTCCGTATCGGCATACCGCAGATGCCCGATCAGCATCACCGATGTACTTGCCAGAATACCAATGATTGCAATGACAAGAATGATTTCTACCAATGTCACACCCTTTTGATTTAAACCTTTATGCATTCTCATTGGCTCACCTCTTAATTCTTCTTCCAATTCTCATAAGTCAGATAGGTATTAATATCCACATTTCCGGAAATATGGTCTGTCACAGAACCAACGGAACACTCCTTGAAAAACTGAGAAAATGCCGGAGAAGATGACTCCATATCCTTTTTAAACAAATCCGCAACAAGCATCTTATCGCTGGTTACTGTAACACCACTGCCGAAGGTGATTTTTCCACCGGAAATAATCAATCCCCGGAAATTTTTTGTAACATACACATCTCCTGTAGCAACAATTAATCCCTGTGAAATACCAATTGTATTCGTGTTCAATGATGAAGTATTTTTTGCAAGAACGACTCCCGTATTGTCTGTACTTCCGGAAATTGGTTCTTTGTAAGCAATATAATACTCATCCGTACCGGATTTATGATTATCTACTGCCGCAGACATTGCTGCACGATCAATCAATGTATCAATCAAAGGACTCTGGCTCTTGTCGATTTCTCCAGTACTTTTGGTAATCCGGACATTTGCAGCTGAAATACTCGGATCAGAATCTTTTAAAGAAAGCTGCAGTGCCTTGTATTTGATAGCCAGCTTTGCACTGTAATCCGCAAAAACACCATTGTTCGCACTGTTTGCTGCATCAATCTTCCAGTCATTAAAATCAATCCTCACATGTTTTTCGTCCAAATCTGCATCTACCGCATTTCGATATAAAATATCCCCACGCAGAGTAAAAATCTTATTACTATCTAATACAATTGCATCGTCGGTCAGATAATCTATCGCATAATTCTTTAAAGTAGCTGACTTTGAAGAATTACAATACACCGTAAAATAATCATTTGCTTTCTGCTCTGTTGCAAAATTCAGATAATAATTATGAACAGTCGTATGTGTTGCCTTATCTACATAATAATAAGCAACCACCGGTTTACTACTGTCCAGATACGACGTAACATTGCTGACACCAGAAAATGTCTCAAATGCTGCCACTCCGTCTTTTCCACCATCAGCAACTGTCTTAAACTTTCCGGTAGACTCATTCACATAATCATTCGGCACATAATACGCCAGCTGATTCGTTCTTGCAGAAAGAGACTCACCTAATAATACATCATTATTTTTTGAATCATTTCCTCTTGCAACAAATGTCCGTCCAGAAAGCATCAGATAATTAATATTGCTCAGATCCAATTTACAATTCTTGGCATTCACCATCATTGAACTGTTAAACGCAGCATCTTTGGTTTCTACCTGAGAATCATAATTCTCCTGAAAATTGTATCCATAGTAATTTCCCTTGACTGTAATTGTACTGTTCACACCATTCAGAGTCAAATCATCTTCAATATAACTGTTTCCGTTGAGTTCAATGGAAGATGCTGCAGAACCGGATGGATTTCTCTTCGTCTCAACATTCGATGCCCAGATAGAAGAATTTCCATTACCCATCACAAGAGAGGATCCACTGTCTGTAACAATATTCCCACGGGTAATTGTCACCTTACCATTGAATATTCCACTACCATTTTTGTCTGCCAGAATTCCATCATTGCCGGCATACACATTTCCGTCAACCGTCACGGGATTTGCATTGACATTTATCTGTTTATCCGCAATCAATGCATATTTCATGAATTCCTTGATTTCGTCGCCACCATTGAAATTTAATTTTGGTGTTGTAAATACAAGGTCCGTTGTAATCGTTGTCTTATATTTTTGTGCGTCGGTGTAAGAAACTCCGACATTTTTCAAAGTAAAAGTACCCGCTTTATAATCAGCTTCGTACTTTGCCTTACCAGTGGCCGGCATCTCATAATATGATTGTTCCCCGGCATCACCAATACAGCTTTTCACAATATTGGTATCATAATCGGCAATACTGTAAATAACCGCTCCAGCCTCTTTCTCTTCGCTCTTTGGATTCGTGCCACCCGGATTAAATGTATCCTCTAACTTCTCAACATATTTCTTTGCGAATTCATCCTGCAGATTATTGCCACTGGCTGTACTTATCGCATAATTCTCCATTACATAGGTATAAGCATCCTTTAAGGCATCTGCTGATTTCTCACCGGCACCTGCATGAAGTGCATCCATTACCGACTCTGCGCTGTAAAAATTCTTCTTTGTTCCGCGCTCCACTTCTTTCATCTGAATGTTTGTAATCGTAACTTTTGTAATCACCACGGCAATTACACTGACAACCACAAGCACAATCAGTACAGCAAGTAAAGAGGCACCACGGTTTTCATTTTTTAACGATAACTTTCTCATGGACTACTCTCCTTTCGCTGCATTGACGGTAATATAAGGCTCTGCTCCAGCAGTGCTTCCTTCACCCTTTTTATAGACACTGACCTGCAATGTAATCTTTCGGATCTGTGACTTGTTCTCTACCAGATCCTTGGTATTTGTCAAAGGGATTCCACTGCTGTTGTGTACCTTTCCATTTTTTCCATTTTTTCCAAGATTTGTTGTGACAGATGGAATATTGATTCCTGTCACCGTAATCGCATAAGCCGGATCCACGCTCGAAATATTCTGGCAGATAATTTCGATCTCCGGATTCAGTGAAGCATCTACTCCTGCGCCCTTTGTAATATCAACCGTATCCGTTAATTGATTAACATTATACAATAAATAGATATGTTTTACCTCTTTTAAACGTTCCTCCGCATAGGCAGCACTCTCATAGGTATCATTTGAACCACCCCCACGCAATCCTTCGCACTTATATGTACAACTGACTTTCACGTCGTAATAGGCACCGTCCTTTTGGATATCGATGCCTATTGTCCGTTTCATTTTGTTCCGAATCTGATCACTGGTCAGTCGCGCAGACACATTTGATTCGTAAGCAGAATTAATTGCAAGGAAATGTGTCAAAGCCTCCTGTAACTGTGCATTCTCTACTGCCAGCAGATCACTGGTATCATCAATCCCACTGACTTCCGGAATCTCTTTTGTATTTTCCGTCGGTGTAGTTTCTGCCTTAACAACGACATCATAATCTTTACCAATATTTCCTGCAGCACCGTAGAACACGCCCTCGCCACCGATGAACTTTCCTGCACTGTCAGTCTTGCCCATATCGTTTGACACCACAGTATATCCATGATCCAGCAGATACTTGATAGTCTCTCCGGTTCCTTCATCCGCCACCAGGACATCCTGATTCTTCAGGTCCTCAAGCACCTCCTGTGCCAGAGTCGTTGCATGCTGCTTGTCCGCCATCTTCGCATTATACTTCATGGATTCTGTAAAATAACTTAAAAGCGGAATGGAAATAATTGCAAGGATAGCCATAGAAAGGATGACCTCAATCAATGAAAAACCTGCATTATTCTGTTTTCTTCTCATAAGACACCCCTTTCTACTCTATCTGTCCGATCATTATCCTGCACTTTAATTGTTAGCAGATGCTCCTGCATTACCTCCAAAAATATTCTGGACGCCCTTGAGCATAATGTCAAATTTTGGCTCTACGTAATCCTTACCGGTGTTGGTAATAACATACATGTTGAATGTCATATCACCTGTCAGTCTTCCAGTCTCACTATCCATGGAACTTGAAAAATCTGTTATGGTAATACGATCTGAATACTCATTTACATAAGCAAGCATATCTTTCAAACCTTCATAAGTTGCATCATACTTCACACCAATCGATGCATAATAACCAGTCACAGCATTTGCTGCTGCAGTTTCACCGTTGCCATTGTCACTGCCATCATCTGAAGATTGTGTATCCGCTTCTGAAGTATCAGTGCCAGAAGTATCTGTTGCAGTATCATCTGTGGCAGTATCTGCTGCAGCAGATGCATCCGGTGTAATCTGCAGCGGATTTCGCATTGCAAATGTAATGTCGGAAATATGATAATCATTGTTATCCTCGATATCCTGAAGAATCCGGATTACTTTTTCCGTCTTAATATCCGAAGGATATTTTGCAATGATGTCCGCCTGTTTCTGTTTCAGATTTTTCATGTTCTCACGGACCTGTGGCAAAGCAGCCTCCATCTGTTCCATCTGCTGTACCTGTGCCTTATCCTTTGTATTGCCATCCTCTATATCAGAAGCCTTACTCATGCTCTTGGTAAAGAAAAAGAAATAAGAAACTACAACCATAAGGATAGCCAAAAAGATAATGAGCAAACGTTTGTCGGAATCCGATAATTTAATTTTATTCATTTGTCTCTGCCTCTCCTTCCGTTGTCTCTTCTGTTGTATCCTCTACACTTTCTGTCTCGTCACCCTCATAAGTAATTGGTGTATAAGTTGCATTCAGTGTATAAGTCCATGTAGTATTTCCAACATCGTCCACTGTCTCTGTCATCTGTGGAATATCCAGATTCTGCAGCAATGTCACTTCCTGGAAATTCAAAAGCATCTGTCCTACCGTTACTTTCTTATCTGCCACCATGTTCAGGACAACCATACTGTTGTCTGTCTGAATACTTTCCACATGAATGTCTCTTGATAACTGTTCTTCCAGCTGATTGATCAATGGAAGCAGCTGCTCATTGTTGCAAAGCGTCGCGCGGTCAATATTCTCGTATGTTTTTTCTTCCTGCTGTACCTTTGCACTCTCATCATAGGTATCCTGCACATAAGATAATTCCTGAATGCGTTTCTGTAACTTATTATGCTGTGCTGTAGCAACCAGAAGCCGTACACTTGATCCCAAAATCAAAAGCACACTGATCAAAGCTGCTCCTGCAAGAATCACATAAGAATTACGCAGGCCATTCTTCTTTACATCCGCTTCACGCATTTCCTTCGGTTTTGCATCAATCGGATGAACCGCCGCACCGATAACGGAAAGAAATCCAACCGGAGTCGCTGCCTTCGGGCGTTCCTTCACCTGTCCCGGAGCTTCATAAGTTCCCTGGCTCTGTGTCTGCGCAACTGCCGCTTTCTGACTCTCGCTCTTCAAGTCAATGATCGACGCAAAATTGATATCCTGAATTGGCAGTGGCATCTCCTGTGCGAACAATTTGTGCATACCTGCGAAGCGGGAACCATCACCGACAAGATATAAATTTCCAGTAAATTCTCTCTTTACCTGATTCTGATAATACTCAATTGCCGTATTCGCAATGCGAAGATGATAACGTAAAGACTCTGCCAGATCATCATAGGTCTCGTCTGCCATCGCCTGCTGATGTTTCATTTCCTCTTCGTCTTCCATCTTCTGTACAACCGGACGATTGTACAGTACATTGTGGCTTAAAAGGAAATCAAATGCCTCATATTCATCCTTGATTCCAAGAACCGGATGATCAATGATCGCAGATAATGTTGCGCCATAACCATATGGGGTCACACGCTGGAATACGAGTTTCTTGTTCTCTAAGATACTGATAACAGTGGCCTGTTCCTCCAGCTGTACAACGACTGCATTCTGCAGGAAACTGTCACACATGAGCTGAACAGTACCATTACCAATGTAATCAAATGTTTCAACTTTCAGTCCTGCCAGATTTGCAAATGTACAGTAATTGTTCAACAGATTATCCGGAATCGCAACGAGAAGCAATTTAATCTGCTTCTTTCCGTCTACTTCCTCGACATCCATCTTGCTATAACTTACCGTATAACTGCTGACATCCATTGGGAAATAATCACGCATCTGTGCATCGATAATTCCACGGATCTTATTGTCTTTCACGAAAGGAATCAACACTTCACGTGTTACAACCTTTGAGGAAGAAAGGGTAAATACCACTTCTTTCTCACGGATATTATGTCTGCGCAACTCTTCCTTTAAGGCATTGGCAAAACTATCCTTGTCACGGATGTAACCATCCTCCACGGCATTCTCCGGAGTCCGGAAGGCAAATGCCTGATATACCGGTGGATTTTTCTTTCGGTACTCAACCAAAGAGACCTTTGTCCACCAGACGCCGGCCTCAATACTTATTACTTTTCTGACCATTTTCATTTTCTCCTTATGTTTTCCAAATGTTCTGCAGGAAAATATACAAAAATAATTATGCTTTGTTCAGGTTCTCTTCGCTAAGAGGCTGTAGGAATTTTGATGTAATTTTTCTAAGAGTGACGCAACCGGGCTCCATTCACCTTCCGGGCTCATCTCGCCCTTCTCCATACATCCCTGTATGGAGATTGCTGTGTACAGACAAAATTCTAACATCCTCTATGCTCGAGAAAAATCACAAATCCTAATTATTTTTCTATATTTTCCATCGTTACATTTTGTATAAAATAGAGGTGGCGAAAATTCAACTGTTCATAATTCGCCGCTCAATGATGAAATACTTCATTTAATTTCATAGACCCATCAGTCCCAAATACCAGCTCCAGAAGCAGTTGCCCCACAGTGCTGCGATATAGATTGATACCGACAGGTAAGGTCCCATCGCAAGTAAATTATTTTTCTTACTGACTTTCATACGAATTGTATGAATTATGGATCCTAAGATACATGCCAGGAAAAATGCAAAGACGATATTTTTCACACCGAGTACGAGTCCTGCCGTGGCCATGAGTTTAATATCTCCGCCACCGATTGCCTGTCCTGATGAAAAATAATAAAGTGCATATAAAAACAAGCTGACACATACCATTCCAATGAGATGGGATAAAATATGCTTATAATCATATACGGTCATAATGACACCGATCAATCCAATGAAAAGATTCATGGAGACCGGTATCTGATAAGTCCGCTCATCGATGACCGTAATTACTATGAGTGCAGATGTCATGAGACAATAGAGAACGCTGCTGAAAGTAAATCCGTTCGCCATGAAAACGATCACATACAGCACACCATTCAGAGCCTCGATCAATGGGTACTGTATGGATATCTTCGCCCCACATTGCCGGCATCTGCCTCGTAGAAATATGTAAGAAAATACAGGAACCATATCACGCCAGCCCAACTTGCGTCCGCACGTCATACAATGGGAATGACTTGCGATATTCTCTTTTCGAGGAATTCGTAAAATGCAGACATTAAGGAAACTGCCGATTACGATTCCATATAAAAATATAACGATGTAAAGAAAAATTGTAAGTTGGGTTTGCATATTATAATACTACTCCTATTGTTTAATAATTATAATGTTGCTTCTACATCCTTAATCGGATATTTTGGATCAACTGGCGTTACAGAAGTTGTAGCTTTATGAGTTGCTGAATCAAAAGTAACTGTTACTGTCGTAACATTCTTTCCTGCATCTGAACCGAGTGCGTTTTTAAATGCAGCTAAATCATCGTACCCAGAAGCAGTTTTAATATCAGTCTGAATTTTTGCTGCAGTTGGATCTGATGGTGCAGTGCCAAACACATCAATTGTCATATTGCTAGTTGCTCCGTTTTCGGAGTACGCTGCAACTGCTGCAGTTGAAATACTATTTAATACCTGCTGATCCTTTGCGACTTTAGACTTGCTGATATATGGAATAACCTGAGTACCAACAATACCAACAAGAATTGCCATAATGGCGATAACGATGATTAACTCAACAAGTGAGAAACCTTTGTTATCTTTCTTTCTGTTTGCTAACTTCTTCTGAAATTTGTTCATAATCTTCATACCTTTTTTCTCCTTTAGCATTAATTATTTATTTATCATCACATACCTCATGGCAGGTATATAATAACCATTATTTTATTTCCACTTCAAACGCGCTCGGGTTTTGTGGTCCATCCACGGTAAGCTTTGCGGTCAGATTTCCGTGTTTGCAGACAATGGTAATCTTCGTGATTTTCTTTCCCTCTTTAGATTGTAAGTTCGGTGCCTTCGTAGTAATCTCATTCATTTCTACAAATGCATTTCTTAGTACCGTACTGTTTGTTCCGGTATTATCCTTTGCATCTACTGTCCATCCAGAAGCACCTTTTGTCGCTGTAATCGTATAGATTTTTGTACTATCCAGCTGATCTGTGCAACCTACAAATGCCGTCGTGGCGTCTGTACAATACCCACTGACAATCTGAATATCTTTCGCTTCCTTCGCCTTGTCAATGTATGGAAGTACCTGTGTTCCTACAATTCCTACAAGGATTGCCATAATGGCAATTACAATAATCAATTCAACTAACGAAAATCCCTTATTATTTATTTTTTTCATAAATTATGCTCCAATACTGTCATATAAACTGTACATTGGCATCATAATTGCAAGTACTATTGGAACCACAATAACTGCCATAATAATGATAATCATAGGTTCCATAACAGCAAGTAAAGACTGTGTTGCCATCTCCACTTCTTCATCATAATACTGGGATACCTTATCTAACATATCTTCCATATTACCGGTTTCCTCACCGATCTCAATCATATGATAGACCATCGGAGGAAACACACCGCTCTCATCCAATGGTTTGGATAACGGAATGCCTCGGCTGACTTCCTCCTGCGCTTTCTTCAATGCATTCTTGACAATCTGATTTTTCATCATATCGGTAACAAGTGCTAATGCATCAACCAACTGAATGCCCGATCCCATAAGGGTTGACAACGTTCTCGTCATACTGGCAGAAGCCGTCTTAATATTCAGCTTTCCGACCATCGGAAATTTCAAAGCTAATCTTCCCATGATAATGGCACCATTTTCTGTCTTTTTAAACTCTTTAAAAAAGATTACCAGTCCAACAATGATTGCCAACATATAATACCAGCTGCCCACAAAGAAATCGCTAATCGCCATTACAGCACGTGTAACTGTCGGTAACGTACCACCTACTTCATCAAACTGTGCAGTAAATGTCGGTACAATTTTAATCATCATGATTGCTACTACTACGATAATTACAAGGATCAATATAATCGGATAAATCGCTGATTTCACGATCAAGCCCTTTAAATGGGCTTCCTTCTCAAACTGTCCACCCATTCGGCTGAATGCCTTATCAATTCCACCGGTGGTCTCTCCCGCTGCCACCATCTGTATCATCAATGGTGGGAAAATCTTCGGGAACTCTGCCATCGCAGCGGATAACGTATCACCTTTCTGTACGGCATCCCTGATATCTTCCAGGGCGGATTTGAACGTCTTGTTCTCGGTCTGTTCTGCTAACATATTCAGTGCTTCGATGACCGTTACACCTGCGTTCAATACACTTTCGAACTGTCGGCAGAAAACACTGAGTTCGCGGACACTGACCGCTTTTCCGATATGAATGTCTAAATCTTTGTTGAATGCATTGGCTTTCGATAATGATACGATGGTGTTGCCACCGGATTTCAATTCAGCAGTCGCAATTTCTAAGTTGCTTGCATCTATGGTTCCGGTCTGTGGTTTACCATCCGGTCCAATGACTTCATACTTATAACTTGGCATATGTAAAGTTTCCTTTCCTGTCCTTTGTTTAAATTAGAACAGTTTTTCCTGCATGGTTGCTGTATCCTGTGCAAATTCTACAGCGTTGGCACCGTCGATCTTGTGTTTCAGATACAGATCAAATAATGAATCATCCATGGTCTGCATTCCGAGTTTTTTGCTCGTCTGCATGATGGATGGAATCTGGTGTGCTTTGTCCTCACGAATCAGGTTCTTGATCGCCGGTGTACCGAGCATGACTTCGAATGCTGCCACACGGGATTTTCCTCCGACGGTCGGCAGAAGCTGCTGGGAAATTACGGCTTCAAGCACCGATGCCAGCTGGCTTCGAATCTGGTTCTGCTGATGCGGTGGAAAGACATCGATAATACGCTCGATCGTCGGTGCTGCACCAATGGTATGTAAGGTTGAAAACACGAGATGTCCTGTCTCTGCTGCAGTGATGGCAGTGGAAATGGTATCGAAGTCTCGCATCTCTCCTACGAGTATGATATCCGGATCTTCACGGAGTGCTGCACGTAATGCGTTACCATAGGATTCGGTATCAATTCCGATCTCTCGCTGGTTGATAATTGCATGATTGTGTTTGTGCAGGTACTCGATTGGATCCTCGAGTGTAATAATATGTTCATTCCGGTTTTTGTTAATGACATCGATCAGAGATGCCAGTGTGGTTGATTTACCACTTCCGGTCGGTCCTGTTACAAGGACTAATCCCCTACGCTTCTTGGTCAGTTCAATGACTGCCGGCGGTACACCGAGACTTTCCGGTGTCGGAATCGTCGTTCCTACAATACGAAGAACGGCTGCGTATGAGCCTCTCTGGTGAAAGGCGTTGACACGGAATCGTCCGATGGCCGGATCCGCATATGCGAAATCGACTTCACCGAGGGTTTCCATGGTTTCTTTTTGTTTTGCGTTGAACATGGATTCTACCAGTTCTTTTGTCTTGGCCGGAGTCAGGACATCAAACCCCTGCATCTCATATAATGTACCACTGATACGGCATTTTGGCCGGACACCAACAGTAATATGTAAATCGGATGCGTTATTTGCTTTTGCTGTCGCAAGAAGCGCGTACATTGTTGTTTCCATTACATAGTCCCTTCTTTATTTTTACTCATCTTCGTCCTCGAAGGCAACACGTCGAACTTCTTCTACGGTTGTAATTCCCTTCAGTGCATATTCAATTGCACTCATACGAAGTGTCTTCATTCCATGTCTTAAGGCGATGGCTTCTAATTCGTCTGCATTCTTTCCCTGGTTGATTGCCTGACGGAGATCGTTGGTAATTGGCATGATCTCATAGATACCAATTCGTCCAAAGTATCCGGTTCCTCCGCAACGGACACATTCTTTATGTCCCGGATAACGGAGCATAACCTTGCGATTCAGGTTCTGAAGTCCTAAGGTCTTCAGATCTGCCGGAGACGCTTCATGTACCACTCCACAGTTTGGGCACACACGGCGCACCAGTCGCTGGGCGATAACACCGACGACAGAATCAGCAATCAAATAATTTTCTACTTCCATGTCTGCCAAACGCGTGATTGTGCTGGCGGCACTGTTGGTATGCAGTGTGCTGACTACCAGGTGTCCCGTAATAGATGCTTTGACGGCAATCTCTGCGGTCTCCTGGTCTCGGATCTCACCGATCATGATGATATCCGGATCCTGTCGCAAGATGGATCGTAAGGCACTGCTGAACGTAAGTCCTGCTTTCTCGTTTACCTGTACCTGATTGATGCCGGCAACATTCGCCTCTACCGGATCCTCTACGGTAATTATGTTAACTCCCTCACCATTGAGTTCGTTTAATGCAGTATATAAGGTTGTTGATTTACCACTTCCGGTCGGTCCGGTTACAAGAATCATTCCGTTCGGGTGGCTTAATATCTTATCAAACTTTGCCAGTTCGTCGTCCGGGAATCCCAGTTCCTTTTTGTCCATGGTCAATGCCTTTTTCTTGGCAAGTCGCATTACGACCTTTTCTCCATAGACAGTTGGAAGGATGGATACTCGGATATCGTATTCCTGTCGGTCTACGATGCTGGTGGCTCGTCCGTCCTGCGGGCGGCGCTTCTCAGATATATCAAGACCACTGACAATCTTGATTCTTGCGATCAGCGCTGCGTGAAGACTGATATCGTGTCGCATCGCTTCGTGTAACACACCATCTACACGGAATCGGATACGTACCTGATTCTCCATTGGTTCAATATGAATATCACTGGTACGTTTATGTACTGCCTGTTCGATAATCTGTCCTAAGAGTTTAACGATAGGTGCCTGCTGTACATTGGATTCATCCTCGGCTTCGACGTTCTTATTTTTATTCTGTTCTTCTCGTTCACGGGTGTACTGTTCAGCTACCCTGAGGGCCTCTGCGTTTCCATAATAACGGTCAATTGCTGCCGCAATATCACCTGGTGTCGCAACATAACGTTCGATCTGCAATCCGGTAATAATGGAAATATCATCCATCGCACGGATATCAAGCGGATCGCTCATGGCCACTTTGATTACATTTGGATTCTTCTCATGAAATTGAAATGGAATCAGATTATGCTTACGGAGAACTGCTTCTTCGGTAAGCTTTGTGATTTCTTCCGGAATCCGGATATTAGAAAGATCCACCGGTTGAAGTTTCAGTTGGCTGCACAGAGCCTTCATGATCTGCTTCTCGTCTGTGAATCCTAAATCCATCAGGACATCACCAAGACGTTGTCCTTTTTTTTCAGTTTTCTGAACATTCAGTGCCTGCGTCAGCTGGTCCTGTGTAATCGTTCCTGCTTCTACAAGCAAATCACCCAATCGTTTTTTGCGTCCAAATCCAATTGGTTTATCCATCTTATTTTGTTACTCCATACTCCCTGGTAAATTGTACCTTTATTTATCATTTACTATACCATTAATTGACAATTTTTGCAACTTTTTTAAGCAATTAAGCTACTAATCTATAATATTTTCGTAAACAATCTGTAACTATTGCACTAAATTGTCACTTAACTTGTATTGTATTCAAACTCTTAATCGTTTTCGCATCTACGGATGAAGTTGTATATTTCATATCGGTCATATTTTTCGTCATGGGATGACGGATTAATTCTCTCTTTTAAATTCAAAAAGGTTGTCCTTTAAGGACAACCTTTTTGAATTTATATACTATTGTTTTCTATATCTATACACTATTTTCCAAAAATGCAAGTAAATATTGAAAACTTGGCGAGACATTTCTTTCTAAATCCAATTTTTCACCAATTTTATCAGCCCACTCCCCTTTTGCTTTTCCAATCTCTCCATATCCATTTTTTGCAATCTTCATCAGTTGATTTAATCCCCCAGGATAAACCATATTAGCTAACACTTGCCATGTATCACATATTCCATCCTGAATGTAACTCTTTAAATACTTTCTCTTGCATAACCTTTTCCATTCTGCAAATATAAAAAAGACAGTGGCCAACCTCTTTTTTCCACACGCTGGCGTAATCGTTCTTCTTTGATGTAAGGCCGACCAGTTTCATCTTCATCAATCATAAGTTCGTAGGTTATTGGCCTTGTATTACTACTCTCACGGTAATACAACTCAAAACTTATAGGTTCTACAACCCCTTGTGAACGTATTTGTTGAAATCCGCCTCTATTTTTCTCATCACACGCGGCTTCCACTCCTAATCCAAGACAATCGGCCAAAAAGCCAAACGCATCTGCCAAAGTACTTTTTCCATTTCCACTAGGTCCGATAATCGCCGTAACATTATTAAGAGCTACTGCCTCTTGCTTCGAGTGTGTTTTCCCCATTACTATATCTTTTAGCGGGCCAAAATTTTTTATACTTACGCCTTCTATTTTACCCATATATTGCCTCCAAATTTGAAACTATCGTTTTTAGTATATCCTTTTTTTACTAAAAGTCATTATTTTTTCTCGAGTTTTTTAATGCGCTTTTTCTAATGTTCCAGCATCTCCTCCACAAAAATTCCATACCCTCTCGTCGGATCATTGACAAGCACATGCGTCACACCTCCTACGATTTTTCCATTCTGTATGATTGGACTTCCGCTCAGCCCCTGCACAATTCCTCCTGTCAGTTCAAGCAGGTTTTTGTCATCCACATGGAAGCGCAGACCCTTATTGCGGTCCGCCGGCGAGTAATCCATTGAATCGATCACAATATGGTACACACAGGGTTGACCGGATGCATCTGATAAAATCACAGCATCTCCCGTCTGCACATCCTGTTTGTATCCCACCAGATATCTCTCATCTGTCTTACAATAATTTTCATACGCTGCGTCATACAAGGTACCGTATATGCCGATATCCGTATTGCAATCCACAGTTCCCAGCCGGTCAGACGTCCCATAATAGACCATCCCCTGCAGCTCTCCGGGTTCTCCTCGTTTTCCTTTTTTGATGCCAAAGATGTCTGCACGATAGAGATTTCCCTTGGAAATACGAAGCAGCTCCCCGGTCTCTCCGTCACCGATTCCATGTCCCAGTGCACCAAAATTTCCATCTTTATCGTAATAGGTCAGCGTGCCGATACCCGCCATATCATCTTTAACCCAGAGTCCCAACATATATGCTTCTTTTGTCTCAACAGGGGTCAGTGCCACATCCACAGATGTTCCATTTCTCCATACGGTTAGTGTCATTTTATTTGCACCGGTTTCATTGACCTGTTCTATAAGCTGTTCTTTCTCCGAGATGGTCTTTCCATTCACCGCTGTAATATAGTCTCCTGCAAATACAATATGTTCCGCCGGTTCCCTGTAACTTCCATCTACCGTCTCCACAGGGCTGCTTCCTAAGACAAGCACACCGTTCGTTGCCCCATAGATGCCGACCACACGTCCCGCCGCCTGTACCTGCCGGCTTTCAACCACGGACACTTCCACTTCTTTAATCGGGAAAACGCCAAAAAGATAGCAGACCACATCATGACTTCCTTTTGCCAACTGCTGCACCGCTGCATCAGGTTTCTGTGACTTTAACTCCCGGTACGTCTTCTCCCCGATATCCGACATCACGCTTCTGGTATCGTCCTGCACTGCGAGCGATACCGGAATCATCCGGTCCAAAGCAAGACTCTCCCCTTCTTCGAGATATACGTGTCCCGGAATTGCATTCATCATTGTAATATAGGCAAAGCACCCGAGCACACACAAATAGACTCCTATGAGATTTTTGAACAAACGCGCATAAAAAGACCGCATACCATGCTACCTCCTGTCGGTGATAGTTATAGTATGCGGTGTCATTTACTTTTTCATGTAAGCCATTTGTTTCATTTCGCGCGCATTTTCCAAAACGGTGTCCGTAATCTCCACGCCGCCGAGCATGCGGGCCAGTTCTTCGACACTCTCCTCATCGGTCAGCTTATGGATTTTTGATACAGTTGCCTGATTCTCCACAGACTTTTCAATGAGAAAATGAGAATCCGCCATCGCTGCGATCTGCGGCAGATGCGTGATACAGATAATCTGATGACTGCGTCCTAAGGCGTTCATCTTCTCGGAAACCATCTGTGCGGTGCGGCCACTGATTCCACTGTCGATCTCATCAAAAATGAGTGTACCAATCTTGTCCGATGCCATCACAGTCTTGATTGCCAGCATAATACGGGAAAGTTCTCCGCCGGACGCCACTTTTCCAAGCGGTTTGACCGGTTCACCCGGGTTCGTGGAAATCAAAAACTGCGCATCATCGATTCCGTTTGCCGTATAATCGGTCTCTGCAAATTCCATCATAAACTGCACATCCAGAAAATTCAGATCCAGCAATGCATTTTTAATGGATTCCGTGAGTTTTTTGCTTTCCTTTTTTCGAATGTCAGATACTTTCCGGCTCAATTGTTCAAGCTGTTTTTCTTTCTCCGAAACATTTTTCTGCAGTCCGGCAAGATAGGCATCGTAATCATTTAATACCGTGATCCGCTCCGCTTTCTCTTCGCCATATTTCAGAATGTCTGCAATCGTATTTCCGTATTTGGATTTCAGATGATTGATAAGATCCAGACGTTTCTCTGTCTCATAGAACGTCTCTTCATCAAACTCTTCGTCCGATAGATAAGAAGCAAGTTCATGATTGAAATCGCTCAGAAGATTATCAATCTCTGTCAGCTGCTCCTCCATCTCCTTCACGCGCTCATCGTAAGCAGACACGGACGATAGTTCACGAAGTGCGCGTCCGATACGCTCCGATGCACTCTCATCATCCTCGGAAGTCGCCGCATTGGCAGCACCTACGGCATCCATAATTTTCTTTCCATTGGAATACTTCCGGAAAACCGCCTCAAGTTCTTCATCCTCGCCGACCGTCAGCTGTGCATCTTCAATTTCTTTGACTTCATACTCTAAAAACGACAATTCTCTTGCACGCTCCTCGCCGTCGAGATTGGCATGTTCCAATTCGTCTTTTAATTTGCGGTATTCCTGATAGCATTGTGCAAGTTTTTCTTTTTTGTCACCCAGGGATTCTTTTGCAAAAGTATCAAGAATCTCTAAATGTTTTTTCTTCGAAAGCAGCGACTGATGCTCATGCTGCCCGTGAATATCAATCAGAAGAGATGCAACGGCTTTCATTTTCGAAGCCGATACGGCCTCTCCGTTGATTCTGCCGATTGCACGGCCTCCGGTAATTTTGCGACTTAAAATTACCGTATCGTCCTCCATCTCGATATCCAACGCACGGATGGCCTCGATGGTGTCTGCATCTTCCACAAAAAAGATCAGTTCCACCAAAGCGGATTCTCCGTTATCACGCAGCATTTCTTTCTGGACTTTTTCTCCCAAAGCAAGGTTGATTGATCCGATGATAATCGATTTTCCGGCTCCGGTCTCTCCGGATAAGATGTTAAGTCCCGGTCCGAACTCCACCTCGGTCTCATCAATCAATGCCAGGTTCTTCACATGTAGATTTTGTAACATACGCTCTCCTTCTACTCTCCCAAAGTCTTACTATGTTTACCTGCCTACAATTTTGCGAAGCTTTTTCATAATTTTGACTGCTTCCTCGTCATCACGGATAATACAAATGATGGTGTCATCCCCCGCAATGGAACCGACCATCTCCTGAAATTTCATTGCATCAATTGCCGCGCAGACAGCTCCCGCCATACCGGAGACCGTCTTGATCACTACAATATTCTTTGCCAGATCCATGGAAATGAATCCTTCGCGCAACACTCTGGCATATTTTTCCATCATGCCGGAATCCGCATCCGTGATCACTGCGTATTTCTGCTTTCCATTGTCCATGGCAATCTTTGTCAGTTTCAGTTCCCGGATATCACGGGATACCGTAGCCTGTGTCACCTGAAATCCCTCCCGCACCAGATATGCGGAAAGTTCTTCCTGTGTCTCCACATCATTTCGCTGAATTAATTCGAGTATCTTTGCCTGTCTTCTTGTCTTCATGTTCCCTCTCCTATCTTTGCATCTTCTTTCGAAGAATCTCAAGAAAACTCTGATCATTGAGTTTACATATGGATACTACACTGTTGCTGCTTGCAATTCTGATACGGTCTCCCACTTTCAGATGAACCGTAGTATCCCCATCAAAACTGACGCACGCCTTCTCATCCTTCTGAAAGCGGCGGCTTCCCATCTCGATTTCCACCACATCATCTGCACTAAGCACGATACTCTGTCCATTCAGATCATGTGCATTGATCGGGGTTAAAAGCATCATCCGCGCTTTCGGATCAATGATTGGTCCTCCGGCAGACATATTGTAGCCGGTCGATCCGGTCGGGGTCGCAACAATAATGCCGTCCGCATGGTACGTTGTCAGGAACTTTCCATTGACCGTCACATGCAGCTGCAGCATAGACATATCACCGCTCCAGTGAATGACCACATCATTCAATGCCAGCTGCGGTATCTCCCCTGTTTTACTGCCGCTTAACATCAGGCGTTCCTCAATCATATAATTGTCTGCCATCAGCCGGTCCACTGCCTCAAACACCGAAGTTTCTTCCAGTTCACACAGATATCCCAGTGTACCAAGATTCACACCAATGAGTGGAATATGTAACGACTCGACTTTCGTTGCCGCGCGGATCAGTGTTCCGTCGCCACCCAGTACAATGATACATTCTGTATCCTCCGGAATTTCCGACAGTTCAAAGTCTTTTTGCATGACACCTTCGATATTGCTGACACAGATTTCTGCCCGTCCGCCCCGATCCTGAATATATGATACAATCCGGTGGGAAAGGCGCAGCTCCCGGTCTTTATAAATATTTGTAATCAGTACAAAATTACGCATTATTTATCCAACTCTCCGTGGGCAGCTTCCACCACTGCATGTACATCCACGGATTCCTCCTTTACCGCCTCGCTGGTCTTCTCAATGTATACCAGATATTCGATATTTCCTTCCGGTCCTTTGATTGGAGAATACTCCAGATTGTGGACGGAAAACCCGATCTCCAAAGCAAAGTCTATGACTTTATTAATGACCTCTTCATGGACTGCCTTGTCTCTCACCACGCCTTTTTTGCCGACCTTTTCTCTGCCCGCCTCAAACTGTGGCTTGATCAGGCATACCATCTGGCCATTGTCTTTTAACAATGCTCTGGCCGGTCCTAAGACTTTCGTCAGGGAAATAAAAGATACATCCACCGATGCGAAATCCAGTGCATCATCGATATCTTCCGGTGTCACATAACGGATATTCGTTTTCTCCATGCACACAACCCGCGGGTCCTGACGGAGCTTCCATGCGAACTGTCCATATCCAACATCCACGGAATAAACTTTGCTCGCACCGTTCTGCAGCATACAGTCAGTAAAGCCACCGGTCGATGCGCCGATATCCATACAGACTTTTCCGTCCAATGTAATTCCAAAATGTGTCATGGCTTTCTCTAACTTTAATCCGCCACGGCTGACATATTTTAATGTATTTCCATGAATCTCGATCTTGCAGTCATCCGGAAAAGTGCTGCCCGCTTTGTCCTCACGGTTATTATTGACAAATACATTGCCTTCCATAATCATTGTCTTGGCTTTTTCTCTCGAAGGCGCAAGCCCGCGACTTACCAATAAAACATCCAAACGTTCTTTCATAATCCCTCACATATTCTGTTCGTCACTGTATCCGCATCCATGCCAAGCACGCGATAGAGTGTGTCCACATCTCCGTGTTCCACAAACGTATCCGGCACAGCGATTCGAAGGAGTTTAATTCTGCTCTGTTCTTCCATCAGCAGTGCTGCCACATGCTCACCCATGCCTCCGCTTGCCACATTTTCTTCTAATGTTACCAAAAGCCGGTGCTTTTGTGCAAGACCACAAATGCATTCTTTATCCAAAGGCGCCGCAAAACGCGCATTGACTACCGTCGCTGATATGCCGCGCTCCTGTAATTTCTCCATAACTTTCCAGGCCGTCTCTACCATCGACCCGATTGCAAAAAGTGCAACTTCCGTTCCCTCACAGAGAACTTCCGCCTTCCCGCTTTCGATTGGTGCCCGTTTCTCTTTCCACAGATCACAGGCATCACCACGCGGATAACGGATTGCCATCGGCGTATCCGCTGCAATGGCAAATTTAAGCATATCGGATAGTTCCCATTTATTCTTCGGTGCCATGATTGTCAGATTTGGGATCGTTGCAAGATACGATAAATCAAAGATTCCCTGATGCGTCGCACCGTCTTTTCCGACTAATCCCGCACGATCAATGGCAAATACAACCGGAAGATTCTGCAGACATACATCATGCAAAATCTGATCATATGCTCTCTGCAGGAAAGACGAATACACTGCAAATACCGGTTTCAATCCGCTTTTTGCCATACCTGCTGCAAACGTCACTGCATGTTCCTCCGCGATTCCCACATCAAAGAAACGTTCCGGATACAAATTGCGAAACCGTTTCAGTCCTGTTCCATCTGTCATCGCAGCGGTGATTGCTACAAGCTTCGGTTCCCGCTCGCCCATCTTTTTCATAACAGTCGAGAACACATCCGTATAATGTGCCTTGCTCTGTTTGTGCAGCGGTACACCTGTTTCAATGTCAAACGGTGCTGTACCATGAAAACGTGCCGGATGCCGCTCCGCCGGGACATATCCATTGCCCTTTTTCGTAAGAACATGCACGAGTACCGGTCCTCTTACACGCTTCGCCTCCGCAAAGGCACGGCGCATCGCTTTAATGTTCGATCCGTCAACCGGTCCAAGATAAGTAATCCCCATCTCTTCAAAAAACATTCCCGGAACAAACAACTGCTTGATTCCGCTTTTGGCATTGCGGATTTTGCGCACAATGCGATCCCCGTAAACCGGAATCTTGCTTAAAGAATTGACCACGCCATCCTTCAAATCCATGTATGCGTCTGCTGTGCGAAAATCGTTCAGATATTTGTTGAGACCACCGACATTCTCCGAAATGGACATATTATTATCATTCAACACTATAATAAAATTCGTCTTCATCCGGGACGCATTGTTCAATGCTTCGAACGCCATCCCGCCAGTCAGAGCCCCGTCACCGATGACTGAAATGACAAAATAATCCTGTCCTGTGATTTCCCTGGCCTCCGCCAGTCCCAATCCAGCCGAGATAGAGGTGGAACTATGTCCTGTATTGAAACTGTCCGCCTCGCATTCCTCTGTCTTTGGGAATCCACTCATTCCACCATACTCGCGAAGATGTTCAAACCCATCCTTTCGTCCGGTAAGAATCTTGTGCGTATACGACTGATGTCCGACATCCCAGACAATCTTGTCTTTTGTCAGATCAAACGACAAATGAAGTGCCATCGTAAGTTCGATCACACCAAGATTCGATGCCAGGTGACCACCTGTTTTCGCAATCGATTCTACAAGAAAGGTACAAATTTCATCCTGCAGTGTATCGATTTCTTCTTCTGTTAGATTTTTGATATCATTTACATTCTGTATCTGATCTAAAACCATTATTACCTCGAAATAACTTATTTTTCCCTGTGTATAAGATATAAAAACAGTTCCCGCAGGAATGCATGCTCTCCACTGCATTCTTCAAGTATCGCTACCGCTTCCTCTGAAAAAAGCGCCACATCCTGTTTTGCTTTGTCAATTCCTTCAAAAGACACATAAGTTGCCTTCTGATTTTTCTCGTCACTGCCGATTGGTTTGCCGAGTACTTCCACGGTACTTGTGACATCCAAAATATCGTCCTGAATCTGGAACGCCAGTCCAAGCTTCGTTCCGGCATCTTCCATTTTCTTTACCTGCGCATCGTCTGCTCCGGCAAGGATTGCACCTACCATCAGGGAAGCCTCAAGCAGTGCTCCGGTCTTCAGCCGGTATATGAAATCCAGACGTTCCCGCTCCACGGTCTCGTTCTTTTTCTCACTCTCCACATCGACGACCTGACCGCCGATCATACCATAGATGCCTGCTTTGCATGCTAAAACTTCAAATGCTTTGGCTGCTTTTGCATCTCCCGACTGTGCTACGAGTGCCTTCGCAACAATTTCAAACGCATAGTTTAAAAGTGCGTCGCCTGCGAGCACACCCATCGCCTGTCCGAACTTTTTATGTGTCGTCAGCTTACCTCTGCGGTATGCATCATCATCCATCTCCGGCAGATCATCATGTACCAGCGAATACGTGTGAATACATTCGATTGCCGCCATGAAAGGCTCTACAATCTTCGGATCCGTTCCACCGAACATCTCATAGGAAGCTTCCATAAGCATCGGTCGAAGCCGCTTGCCACCTGCAGTGACACTGTAATCCATCGCCTCAAAAATCGTATGCTGATATCCTTCTGCTTTCGGAAGATACATCTGAATTCTCTGTTCGATATCTGCGGCCCGTACCGCAATTTCCTTTGCAATGTCCATTAGAATTCCTCCAATTCCCCGTCTTCGTTTATCACCAGCATCGCTTTCTCGATACGGTCAAGATCTGCATTGGCCGCTTTGATCTGTTCGATTCCCTGCTTATATAAATCAAACGACTGGTCCAACGTCACGTCTTCATCTTCCATCTTTCCTAAAATATCCTCTATCATGGAAAAACGTTCTTCCAGTCCTGTCTTTTCATTTTTATTATCCGTGTTATTTGCCATCTTATTTACTTTCCTTCGGATTCTTTTTTAAAACTGTGGCTGAAATCTCACCATCCAGCAGATATACTGTGATTTCATCCTTTGGTTCTACCTGCTTAACACTGCGCAATGCATGCCCGTCTTTTGCCTGCACGAATGCATATCCCATGCTCAGCTTCTTCGCCGGGGAATAACTCTCAAGTGTTCCTGCCAAAAGGGACAGCTGATGTCTTCGTTCCTGAATCAATGCACTCATTGCCTGTGTAAGTTTCTCCTCATAGTCGAGTGTTCTTCTGCGGTTCTCATTCAGCCGGTTCTGTGGACTCAGATAACGCAACCGCATCTTTTGCTGCTCTAATTTTGTGCGGGACAACGTAAGCTTCCTGCGAAGTTCCCGGTCAAGCCGCTGGCGGATCTGTACAAATGCCGTTTTTGTCTGTGCATAATCATACACTGCAAGTTCTGCTGCCGCAGAAGGTGTAGGCGCCCGCAAATCTGCAACATAATCAGCGATCGTCCAGTCTGTCTGATGGCCAACCGCTGATATCACAGGCACAGAGCATTCAAAGATGGCTCTGGCCACAATTTCTTCATTAAAAGCCCACAGGTCCTCTATCGAACCACCGCCTCTGCCGACAATGATCACATCCACGCCAAGACGTTCTAACGCATGGATTCCATTGACGATAGATGGGGCTGCGCCTTCTCCCTGTACCAAAGCCGGATATAAAATCAACTGCACATATGGATTTCTGCGTCCCGCAATATTGCGGATATCCTGCACAGCTGCGCCGGTCGGTGCGGTCACCACACCGATGGTATGAGCATACTTTGGAATCGGCTGCTTATATTCTTCTGCAAACATTCCCATCTCCTCGAGCTCCTGCTTCAGCTGCTCAAATTTCAGATAGAGATTGCCTGCACCATCTAATTCAATCTTCCGGGCATAAATCTGATATACACCGTCACGCTCAAAGACTTCTACAGAACCTGTGACAACTACCTTGTCACCATCTTTCATCTGAAATCGAAGTCCCTTGCGGTTTCCGGCAAACATGATGGCTTTCAGCGCTCCACCGGCATCTTTTATTGTAAAGTAAATGTGTCCACTCGAATGATATTTACAGTTGGACACCTCCCCTTTGACGCTAATGGACTGCAACATAAAATCCTGAGCGAACATGTTCTTGATGTAAGAATTTACCTGCCCTACAGAGTATATATTCTTTGTCATGCGAATTTTGCAAGGATTCCGTTCACAAACGCCGGTGAATCATCCGTTCCATATTTCTTGGCAAGCTCAACTGCCTCGTTGATGGATACTTTGACCGGAATCTCTTCCTCGAAACGAATCTCGTATACAGCAAGACGAATCAATGTAAGATCTACTTTTCCCATACGGATTGTCTTCCATCCCTTGGATACTTCATTGATTGCAGCATCCAGTTCCTCGATGTGCGCATAAATATCCTTATACTTGTTGGTCATATAAATCTTCTCATCTTCGCTGATTGGTTCCAATTCATCCTCAAACAAAATCAGCTGCTCCGGCAACTCTTTGTCATCATGGAACTCCACACGGAAAAGCATCTTAAATACGTTCTCTCTTAACTGTCTTCTTGTCATTTTCTCTCCCCGTCTTAAAACATCAGCTTATAAAGGCCGACGCTACATGTCTTTATTGAATATCGTGCAACATAATAAAGGATGTCCATGAACAGACATCCTTTATTCTATCGTATGTTTTAATTGTCTCCTGCCATATCAACGCTTGCGATACGAACATTGACAACTGCTACATTCAGACCTGTCATGTTCTCAATTGCAGTCTTCACCTTGTCCTGCACCTTAGAAGACACTTCCGGAATACTGTAACCATAAGAAATATTGATTGCGACGTCAACTTTGACTTCGTTCTCCATCACTTCTACAAGAATTCCCTTGGAAAGATTCTTCATACCAAGCTTGCTCACAATCTCGTTGGTAATATTACCAGCCATAGAGCTTACACCTTCAACTTCCGTTGTGGCAAGACCAGCAATAATTGCAACGACTTCGTCTGCGACACGCACATCGCCAACCTGGTCTGATTTTATCTTAAATGTTTTTCTGTTATCAGCCATAAATACAATGCCTCCTCGGTAATTTTCTCTGTACATTATAACAGACTATGTATTATTTGGAAAGCTATAATTTGTTTTTATTAGCTAAACAACCTGTCCCTTTGCTACATATACCTGGAACGTATCGTTACCGGTAAGCGACTTGCCTTCGGAAATCGTAACGTTCTTGTCAGTGATAACATATTCTACACTTGCATTGTCCTCAATCACGGTATCCTGCATCAGCACGCAGTTCTTGACCTTTGCACCTTTTCCAATCTTGACGCCTCGGAACAGAACACTGTTCTCGACTTCACCTTCGATGACACAACCGTCAGCAACCATGACATTCTTTGCCTTTGCACCATTGATATAACGAGTCGGGTTATCATCACGAATCTTTGTATAGATCTGGTTTCCGGAGAAAAGTGCATTGATGTTTTCCTCTTTGAGAAGCCGCATATTCTCTTCGAAATAACTGTTCATGTCATGAATGTGTGCCACATATCCATCGTAGCAGAATCCTCTGACATCTAACTGGTCAATCTTCTTTTCGAGAATATCACGGACAAAATATACGTTTCCGTGCAAATAAGCTTCATCCACCATGCGTATCAGAAGTTCCCGGTCGATCACATAAATATTCAGGCTGAAATTCATCTCTCCGCTTTCTTTTGGATTGATGTAAATCTTGCTTACGCGATCTCCATTGATGCCAAGCGCATAGTACAGATCCATACCGGCAGTACTCTGACGGATGAGAGACTGCGGAATCTCCTGCTTGCGGTATACCATTGTGACATCCGCACCGCTCTTGATATGTGCATCTAACAATGCGTTAAAATCAAAGTTCACCGCAATGTTTGCATCGCTGAGAATCACATATTTTTCAGTCTGTTTTATCAGGTATCCGCGAATACTCTCTAACGCTTCGATTCTTCCGGAGAATACCTTGATCTGCTTCTGTGCAAATGGAGGAACAATGTTCAATCCACCATTTTTTCTTGCTAAATCCCACTCACGTCCATTGCCGAGATGGTCTAACAGTGAGTGATAATTCTTACGTACTAAAATAGAAATATTATCAATGCCACAGTGCACCATAGAGGAAATCATAAAATCACACATACGGTATCTGCTGGCAAATGGAATGGAGGCCATCAAACGCTCCGACACCAAATCCGGTACTAAGGAATCATAACTGTTTGGGAAAATGATTCCCAGTGCCTCTGCCTTTGAACTAATCATGCTGCTCGCCCTCCTTCACGTCTTCATATAACATTGCATTCGGTCCAATCTTGGCATTCTTTCCGATCGTTACATTTGAAGCTACAGTTGCAACTTCTCCAACACTGCCATCTGCCGGTTTCTGTCCGACCACTGCATTCTCTTCAACCATTACATTCTCTGCAAGAATACAATGTTTTACAACTGCGCCGGACTTAATGGTTGTCCGACCCATGACAACAGCATCTTCTACCACGGCCCCTTTTTCAACTGTTACACCGGAAAATAAAACAGAATGTTTTACCGTTCCCTGTATGTTGCAGCCATCGGTCACCATCGACTCTTCCACGATTGCATCTTCACCGATACGATGACCGGTCATTCCACTGTTTCTGCTGTAAATCTTCCAGTTCTCATCAAAAAGGTTGATTCCACTGTGTTCCGGATCGAGAACTTCCATATTTGCCTCCCAGAGAGACGGAATGGTTCCTACATCTTTCCAGTATCCATTAAAGTGGTAAGCATACATCTTGCGGTTATCGCGAAGAAGGTTTGGAATAATATTATTACCAAAATCATTTTCTGAATTCGGATCTTCTTCGTCTTCAATCAGATATTTTTTCAAAATATCCCAGTTAAATATGTAAATCCCCATAGATGCAAGATTCGACTTTGGATTCCTCGGTTTCTCCTGGAACTCTGTAATGCGGTCATTCTCATCTGCAACCATCAATCCAAAACGGGATGCCTCATCCCACGGAACTTCCATTACCGCTACAGAGAACTCCGCTCCTTTTTCCTTATGGAACTCAAGGAAATCGCTGTAATCCTGCTTACAAATCTGATCTCCTGACAAAATGATGACATACTGCGGATCATAACGCTCGATAAATGCGATATTCTGATAAATTGCGTTCGCAGTTCCCTTGTACCAGTCAGATCCTGATGCCTTCTGATAAGGTGGAAGTACGTGTACACCACCGTAGAGACGGTCAAGATCCCATGGCTGACCATTACCGATATACTCATTCAAAACAAACGGCTGATACTGGGTTAAAATTCCCACGGTATCAATGCCTGAATTTACACAATTAGAAAGTGGAAAATCAATAATTCTGTACTTTCCACCAAACGGTACTGCTGGTTTTGCAAGTTTCTGTGTCAATGCATAGAGTCTGGAACCCTGGCCTCCGGCAAGTAACATTGCAACTAGTTCTTTTGCCATAAAAGTATCCCCCTTCATATTACATTTTTGTTATAAAACTATCCTATCATATGTAGGATAAAATTCCTAGTTACTTCGCAAATTTTCGTATAATTATTATTATTTTAACGCATTTTTAACCTTTTTCTCGCTGTCGCCCTCTAACATCTTCAGGTAATCCCCCTTATTAATATGAATCATAGAAATGCGGTTCTTAAGTCTGCGGAATGCATAGACACAATCCACATTCTGGATCAGTGACTGCAGACGCTCATCCGGCACGCAGACCACAAGCTGCAGACCAAGCTGTCTTGCATAATGCAGACAGACTTCGCTTCGTTCCTTGTCCATCTTGGAAAAAGCCTCATCCAAAAGTACAAGGCGGATTTTTGACTCGCGGTTGCTCTGCTGCATATAAAGCATGGCAAAACCTGCAAACAATGCAACGTATTTCGGGTTCTGTCCCTCACCACCGGAATCTCTTCCTGCCATATCATCGACATAATTTTTCTTGATGTTACCGTCTGCGTCTTCCGACTGTTCGTACATGCTGAATTTCAGATAGGTACGGTAATCAGCGTATTTTTCCATCTCTTTGCGATGTTTGTCACGGTTTGATGCATCCTCATCCACCGGTGGCATGAACTTGTCCGTCAGACGGCGGATCTGTGTCTCGTATTTCCGGTAGAACGCGTCCTCCCCAAAACTTATCTGTCCATCCAGATCACGATCCATCACTTTCATATCCAGTTCTTCTGCGGTAAGCATGTCATAGAACTGGCGGTTCTCATCATCCGTCGGCAAAATATCGATCTGATAAATACTGTCGGAGAATGAGATTTTTGCAAGGAGTGCATTGATCTCCCTGCGGTGTCTTTTGGCACCTTTGATTTCACTGTGAATCGTTGCAATGACATTTTCACGCAACATTTTATATACGAGCTGATACTGGTCATCAAACTGTTTTTTGTACTCCGGCTCAAAATTGTTTCTTGACTGTTCAAGCAGTTCGTCATAGACACGGTTGTCTTTTTCCATTCCTCCGAAATTGAAGGATGGATAGGTCTTATTGAAGTTTGTACGCGCTCTTCCTCTCGCCTCTTCTTCTGTTTCCTGCGCTTTTTCCAACTGTGCTTTCTTTGCCAGCGATTCTTTTCTCAGCACATATGTGCGGCCGTTTTCAATTTCTTCAAGCACCTTGGCCTGCAGTTCTTCATTCGGGACAAAGCCTTCCTGCAACAGTTCTAACTCTTCTGTGCGGTCCTGAATATCCCGCTCCTTGCCACCGAGCTTTCGCTCCTTCTCATTGCGTTTATCCTGAACCTCTCCGCTTTGGGTTTCCAGTTCCCGGATTGCTTCTTTTAGGCTACGCTCCTGCTCCTGCAACTGCCTGATATAGATGCCCTCCTTCATATCCGCAATTTCATGTTTTAACTGTTCTGCCTGCGTCTGATATTCACTCAGTCGTTTCTGTGCTCCTGCCATCTGTGCAATACGCTCAAACGTCACATTCTGCAAACGTTCCAATTCATTGACAGGCTGTAAAGTTGCAACTTCCTGTTGCAAAGCAATCAGCTGTTCCTCCAACTCCGCCGTCTCTTCCTCGAGCTTACGGATCTGTGCCATGGATACCTTGCGACCGATTGTCTGGTAACGGTAATCTTTTTGGCGCAGATGCCGGTACATATAATTACTGTAAGAATAGCAGTCTGCTGTGACACCATCTTTCACATCGTGAAGTTCTTCCACAGAATCACATTTTACAATGTGACCGAGATAACGCTTCAGACACAAATCCACATAATCCAGATCGGTCTCCACACAATCGTATAATGTGCCTTCCTGCGCCTTTGGCTGATCCCGCTCAATCGCCGCCGTATCCAGCAAATCGACAACTTCATACTCTGCTTTTTTCATATTGCGGAAAATCTTTGCCGCTGCAAGTGCATACTGCGGTTCCACGACAAGACTGTACTTGCTGCGACCCATACGGCCTTCGATTGCATTTCTCCACTCATCATCCGTAATATCAAACAGATCTGCCAGCACATGTACATGCACCGTCTGCTGATAGCGGGTCGACAGTTCTTCCTGCAAACGTCTGCGCACTTCCTTTAATGCACTCTTGTAATGCTTCTTATCGCTCTTTAAATCTTCTAAGTATTCTTTCTTTTCTCTGTGTTCCTGCTCAATTTTCCGACACTGTGACTTCTGGTCTTCCAGTTCCTCGTTGATCATCTCATAGATATCTTTTAATCCATTGCGCAGTTTTTCGATCATCTCCTGCGAGACTTCCTCTTTTCCGAAATCCTCGATGAGATGATAGATGGAATTGCTCACGTAATCTGTGATGCCATCTGTGTCGATCCATTTCTGTAACCGAAGTGTCAGACTCTGCCAGTCATCTACCTCACTCTCACACAATCGAATCGTATCTTCGATCTGTTTTAACTGTTGTTCCTTTTTCTTAAAATCGGTGGCGATCAGTTCTGCCTGAACCCTGGAAAGTTCTTCTCTCTTTCCGGTAAGCTGAAACTGGATTTCCTTCGCCTGTGTGCGAAGTTCTTCAATCGCTTTCTGTATCTCTGCCAGTTCTTCGTGACGGACTTTTAACTGTACTTTTTTATCTTCGATATCCACGATGCGAAGCGTCGCTTCCACCCGGACGAGGTCTGCCCCCGCCATTGTCAGTGCACGATCATGCTGCCGGATTTCGTCCAGCAACGTGATCTGATTCTCCAGAGTCTCCACGCGCTCCTTAATCTCACGGTATGCCGCCAGCTGATCGCTGATGGCAGAAATCGTGTTTTCCTCGCTCTTTGGAAACATATAATCTTTAATGAACTGTCCCGTACCGTTTGCCATACGAAGAGCGATTGCGCTTTTTTCCATGGTCTTGAAACGGCTCGCATTCACTGAACCGAAAATCACTTCGTTGACGGTGCTGATGTATGCTTCTTTCGTCGGATAAATACGATTGATGTTCATGCGTCCGGCTTTTTCCCCGGAACCTGCACGGGACTGTACAAGCTGACGGATCTGTGCTGTCGAATACGGCAGTCCGTCCGCTCCTAAATAATCGTCCTCCGGAAATTTTCCGGCATGGCTGAAGAAATAATATTTGCGCAGATCCTGATCGGCATGTCCCACTTCGAATGTGACACCGATACAGCTGTACGTCTGCGTTCCGGTGTCTTCCAGCTCCAGTACGATCTGTGCATAAAAATCCTGATCTTCACGGTTGGCAGAACCATCTTTCTGCTCACCGCGCAGATAGCTTAAAACACTTCGCTTATTTTTTGTATCATCTGCCGCTTTATTTAAAAAGTCACTTGCAATGCTTCCATAGAGTACCACCTGCATGGCATCCATCGCGGTCGATTTTCCGGAACCGCTTTTTCCACTGAAAAGGTTGACGAATTCATGGAAATAAATGACTTCATGATTCATTCCACCCCAATTATTGAGCACCATCCGGGTGAATATCTTCTTCGATTGTTTCATCTGCCGCAAGCTCCTCTCTGTATGCATCTAGTAATTCGTTCATCATCGCTGAACTACAGTACAAATTAATCGTACTGTAAATATAAATCGGTGTCCGATTCTCTAAATCCCGCAACGCACCCGGATAATCAATGATCTGGTGCTTTTTCATCACGGAAAGTGCCTCATTCCACTCTGCCTCCGTCAGTCTCTGATTCAGCAGATTTGCATTCTTTCCATATTCGCGAAGTTCTTCGAGACTCGTGACAGTCGCTGCCAGCCCGTGTCCCATGATTTTGTCACGGTAGATCATCTTTGTCAGAAGCACGATGATCGTAGTTGTCTTCGAGAGTGTTTCCACATCCACACCTTCTCCGACCAAACGGAAAATGTGTTCCTCACTGTCATGCACCAGCTCGCATCCCATAATAGAAAGATATTCCTCGATGAATACGCGGTGGCGCGCACAGATTTCATATTGTTCATTATCCCGCGGTACCAGTGTGACCGGATCATATTTTTCCTGTAAAATACAAGTCTGCCGGAACAATGCCGCAATGGTTTTCTTTAATTTATCCGCTTCCGTAATGGAAAGCGTTTCCAAATAGTTTTCCATAAGTTCCCCTTGTTAATTGAACGCTACTTTTTTGATATCGTAAATCCCGAATACCGGAATCCTTCTTCTGTAGTAAATTCCTCGTCGATGGCAATCTCGGTCTTCGGATCGTATTTTTCCGTTTCTTCCTGCCATACGAACAGAAGCTTCTCTAAATCTTCCACCGAGTGTACCGTATCTTCCGTCACATGGAACACACCGTCCTTCTCGTTCTGCTCCCGGAATGCACGGATTTCGCCCTTCGTGTAAAGTGGTTTTACAACAAAGTCGTCCAGCTGTCCATTTTCTTCTAATTCTTCCGGCGGAAGCTGCGGCATAAATTCACGTCTTCCGCTGTTTCGTGGCCGCATAAAGCTGCGGTCCTTGATGACACGCGGACTTGAGGAAAACCGCATTCCCTCGCCAAGCTTTTCGATAATCTCATCCTTGTGCGAAGAAACATTGAGTAACTTCACCAGCACCTTGGCGCGATCTTCCTCGATGTCTCCTTCCACAAGGATATACCGTATACGCGCTGCTGCACGTTTTGCAAAAATCTTCTTCTGTTCAATCAGACGATTGTATCTGCGCTCAATTCCGTCAAACTCGCGGTTGATCAGATACAATAAATCCAGCGCATCCACACAGCTTTGGATCAGACGCTCATTGCGGTGCCAGAAGATGGTATCCTTTTGGATTTCCATGCGTTTTGCCTCATACATCTGCTGCCGCTCCTGCGCCTCTGTAAGATTGGCATCCAGTAACTCTTTGACTTCTTCCTTGTAGCGGTAAAAGCTGTCTGTGGTTGTAAGAATCGCATATTTTTTGCTGTCTGTATTGTTAATTTCCTCCACAAGTACTTCCTGGATTCCAAGGAATGTTTTCTTTTTGGAAAGTTCCTCAAAATACCCACGAATCCCCTCCTGCATGTTGGAAAGCATCTGCAGAAGGGCTTTGGAAGTCTGTAATGCGCTTTTTAAAATATCATTGTCCTTCTCTCTGGCGGAACGGTACGTAAAGAGATAACTGTACACCGACAGCAGGCTTTCGCGTTCCTGGCTTTCCGCCTCGCTGTACAGACGCTGGAACAAATCCACATACATCTGACTGTAATCCGGAAATGACACCACATAACTGTTCAGCTGCTCATCATAATCTCTTCGCAGCCATCCCCAGTCCTCCAGATTGCCGAGCATGATAGATGCCATATTGGACTTAGTGATCAGTTTTCCTTCGTCCTCGTACTGTTCCTCGCTCCAGTCTAACGTATTATCCGCGACCATCTCATTGATGATTGTCTGACACTCTTCCTCGGTCAGTCCCAACAGGGAGTACGCCTGACTGGATTCCTCATAAAGCATTACCAGCGACTTCTGGTAATACTCCATATATTTACTGTTAAATAATTTATAAAAATCCTTTGGTATACCATTGCTGATACTCATTAAAACTGTTTTCCTCTTTCTGCTTTTTGTCAGCATAAGCCAATTTATTATACCACAAAACCATTTCAAAACCTATGCTTTCTTTTTTCTTTTCAAAACCGTTCTCTCATGGTAAAATACTGCTGTTTGCATGCTTTGCAGACTTTTACACAAATCCAGAATGAATGAGGTAATTATGAGTATATTAAACGTAGAACATTTAAATCACGGTTTCGGTGACCGTGCCATTTTAAAGGATGTCACTTTCCGCCTGTTAAAAGGCGAACATGTCGGATTCGTCGGTGCCAATGGCGAGGGAAAATCCACTTTTATGAACATCATTACCGGGAATCTTCAACCGGATGAGGGCAAAATCGAATGGGCCAAAAACATCCATGTCGGCTATCTTGACCAGCATGCCGTCCTCGAAAAAGGCCAGACCATCTATGATGTGTTAAAAAGTGCTTTTTCCAGTCTCTTTTTACTCGAAGAAAAAATGAATCTCATCTGCGACAATATGGGTGATGCCACGCCGGAAGAGCTTGATGCCATGATGACAGAACTTGGTGAAATCCAGGATACCTTAGACTCCCATGATTTTTATATTATCGATACAAAAATCGAGGAAGTGGCGCGCGCACTCGGTCTGACAGATATCGGTCTGGAACGTGATGTCACGGAACTCTCCGGTGGACAGCGAACTAAGGTCCTGCTCGGCAAACTGCTTCTGGAAAAACCAGATATTCTATTGCTCGACGAGCCTACCAACTACCTGGACGAATCCCATATCGAATGGCTGAAACGCTACTTAAATGATTATGAAAATGCTTTTATCTTAATCTCACATGATATTCCGTTCCTCAACAGTGTTATCAACCTGATCTACCACATCGACAACGGCGAACTGACCCGCTATGTCGGCAACTATGACGATTTCATGCGTGTTTATGAGGTGAAAAAAGCGCAGCTTGAAGCAGCATACAAAAAGCAGCAGCAGGAAATCAGCGAACTGAAGGATTTCGTTGCTCGAAACAAGGCAAGAGTTGCGACAAGAAATATGGCGATGTCCCGCCAGAAAAAACTAGACAAGATGGATGTCATCGAACTGGCGCAGGAAAAACCAAAGCCGGAGTTCCGGTTCTTAGAAGCCCGCACTCCGGGGAAATTTATTTTTGAAACTACGGACCTTGTCATCGGCTACGATGAACCACTCTCCCGCCCATTAAATCTCGTGATGGAACGCGGACAGAAAATCGCTTTGGTCGGTGCGAACGGAATCGGTAAAACCACACTGCTAAAAAGCATTATGGGGTACATCAAGCCATACTCTGGCAAATCGCATCTGGGCGATTACCTGTACCCGGGCTATTTTGAGCAGGAGAAAAAATACGAAACAAATATCACCTGTATCGAAGAAATCTGGGAAGAATTTCCATCCATGAGCCAGTATGAAGTACGTTCCGCTTTAGCAAAATGCGGACTGATGACCAAACATATTGAAAGTCTGATGAAAGTATTAAGTGGTGGGGAACAGGCAAAAGTACGTCTGTGCAAGCTCATCAACCATGAAACAAACCTGCTTCTTTTAGATGAGCCGACAAACCATCTTGACGTCGATGCCAAAGACGAATTAAAACGTGCACTCATGGCCTACAAAGGAAGTATCCTTCTTGTCTGCCATGAGCCTGAGTTCTATGAAGACATCGTAACGGATGTCTGGAATTGTGAGGAATGGACAACCAAAACTTTGTAATTGCCATGCAATTACTGCTTTTTGCCCTCTCCCGCAAAGTATTCTTTAACAAGTTTTACAACAACACCGGATAACAGGAATACTGCGATCAGGTTCGGGATAACCATAAGACCGTTAAACGTTTCTGCGATGCTCCACATGAGTCCTAAATTCATGGTTGCGCCGACAATGGCTACCAGCGCATATACAAGCATAAACAACTTGTTAGCGCGGGAGCCAAAAAGAAACTCAATACAACGGGTACCGTAAAGTCCCCAGCCAATAATCGTAGAAAATGCGAAACAGCACATCGCAATTGCTGTAAAAACAGATACCCATCCACCATATGCCGATGTAAATCCGCTGATGGTAAGCTCCGCTCCTGCTGCATCTCCATATCCGATAGAAACACCGCTGCACAAAATAACAAGCGCGGTCAATGTACAGATCACGATTGTATCCACGAACACTTCAAAGATTCCAAAGAATCCCTGCTTGACCGGCTTTCTTGTATCCGCACAGGCATGTGCGATCGAACCGGTTCCAAGACCTGCCTCGTTGGAAAAAATTCCGCGGGACACACCCTTTTTCATACTCATGAAGAAACTTCCTACCGCACCACCTGTCACAGATGCCGGCGAAAAAGCGCCCTTGAAAATCGAAGCAAATACATGCGGAATCGCTCCAATATTCAATACCACAACACCAAGTGCAAGCACGATATACATTAATGCCATAAACGGCACCAGTTTCTCCGTCACCTGTCCGATACGCTTGATTCCTCCCAACAGAATCAACGCGATCAGTGCAGCCAGTGCGATTCCGATGATCAGATTCAACGTAGAAACCGAATCCTTCGAAATCAGGTTATAATTAAATAAAGCAGAGTCGATCGCCGTGGTAATGGTATTTACCTGTGTAGCATTACCGGTTCCGAATACCGTAAGCACACCAAATGCGGAAAACAGATATGCCAGCCAGTGCCAGTGTTTCTTCAAACCGTTCTTGATATAATACATCGGGCCTCCCACAAGCTCGCCATCTTTATTCTTCTCACGAAAATGTACGGCCAGTGTTACTTCCGAGAATTTTGTACACATACCAAGAATCGCAGAAATCCACATCCAGAACACCGCCCCGGGTCCTCCGATTGCGATCGCTCCGGCAACGTTTCCCGTTCCTACCGTCGCGGCAAGCGCCGTACATACCGCCTGAAACGGAGTCAGTGCACCATCGGACGCCTCTCTCTTCTTTAACATACGTCCCAGGGTTACTTTCATTGCATATGGAAACTTGCGAATCTGCAAAAATCCGGTACGAAAGCTCAATACCAGCCCCACACCGATAATACAAATCATGGCAGGTACACCCCAGATGAAATTGTTCACCGCACTGTTGACGATTTCAATCCAAGATAACATAATTCTAATCCCTTTCTCATTGGTTTCGCACGCTGCTAAAAGTCAGCGCAATGCATAGATTATATCACAAAATCCGTAAAATAGTATTATATTTGTAAGTTTTTGGCGTACTTAAACGAAATCACATCTCTTAGTGTAGTTTTCTGATATGCCTGTTCTTTGTGCATAAATGAAACAATTTCATTTTTTGTCAACTTTCCAAGCTTTTCAATTACGATATCTAAAATCTTCTTATCATCATCTGATAATGTTAAAAATTTTTGTTTTCCCTTTAAAGAAAAATGATATGCGTTTGTCTCCCCCATATCAACTTCTTTGCAAGGTATATCTTTTAAATCTATAATCGAGTTATGCCCTACTGGAACAGCTCCCATCGGTAATGCCTGATACACCAATCCTGTAATTGCATACCCTCGTTTTTTGTAAGATAAAGCATCTGCATACCACATAAGTTTCACCAATTTAACCTTATAAAGATTTGTAACATTTTTTGATGCTGCAAAATATCGGATCACATCCACAACTTTGTCAAGTGCTAATGGTGTATTTCCATGATAAAGTTCATTATCCTGAAACTTTGCATAACTGGCCTGAATCGCTTTTCTCAAATAAGCATCCTGATCTTCTTCATACAAGTTGATTGCAGCTGAATGATACTTCTGATAAAATTCCATAGGCAAATTGTTTTTTGCATCACTTAATAAAGCTAAAAACCACTCCGGATCCTGATCAATTTTTTTCAAAATTGTATCATGTGCTTTATCTTGTACCTGATGACTCTCATATCTGGTAATTGTCTTTCCTCCCCAGCCAAGCAATATACACAAGTCCCTTTGACTTATATTATATTTTTCTCTTATTCCGATAATTTGTGTTGACGTTAAAAGACCTTCTTCTCTTCTGTATGCATCTTTAAGTTTTATATCATTTTCCTGCATCTGTTGCTCATCCATATACAGTTCATCTACTATATCACAATATAAATAGGACGCATCATACATAACTTTCACATTTTTAAAAGTCGTATACTCCCTGACAAGAACTGTTTTCACTTCATGTTCTTCCATGCAACACGTGCATAAACGCTTTTCACTTTTTATAGTCTTCATGTCCATGAAAGCACCTCCTATTTCTTTCTATACGGAAACATTTCTGGCATGAATGCCCGTTCAGCATAATGAAAAGACATTACAAATGTAGTAGTATTTCCATATATTCCTAAAAGTTCAACTCTTATTTTTATATATACATCATCCGTACCATTATAAACCTTCCCAAACTCTCGCATTTCACTTCTTTTTGGAAAGCGCATATCTTTTACCGTCTGCATATAATCTTCTACAGAAAGAGTTAATAACTCCCGCTTTATTGCATCTACAGGATTTTCATTTGGAAATAATGTATTTATTGTATACTGATTTGTATATTTTTCTTCTCTATTTTCATCTACACGTCTCTTAGCCTGAAAATTAATTTGTGCCCCATTATTAAGAGCAAATTTTAAATCTTGTATATAGGTTTTAACTTCTAATTCGCTTTCAATGCGTGCATTTGTTTTGTTTGCCAAATGAATGCCCTCCGATATAGGTATCAATTGATACCTATATCATATATTTCCATTGTGGCTTTGTCAATAGACATATCATACGATTTTAACAACCCATACATTGCTGCGCACCATGCAGTATCCGATCACAACTTTGATCAGCTCCGTCGCCTGCACCAAAAAGTAAACGCTTACAATTCCAAGCCCCGTATAATGTGCCAGCAAAAATGCTATCGGCACCACAATAATCCATGTAAACACGGAATCAAACAGAAACGTCACCAGCGTTTTTCCGCCCGAACGCAATGTAAAATACGAAGCATGGCTGAACGAACAGAACGGCATAATGATTGCCGACACTGCAATAAAGCTTGTCGCCAGCGTCTTGATTTCCTCCGAAGTATTGTAAATAGATGGGAAAAAGCCTCCCACAAGAAGCATGATCAACGCCATGATCACACAACAGAATACACTGAACACAATCATTTTGTTGTCCGCATCTTTTGCCTCTTCCAACTGTCCTGCCCCCAGGTACTGTCCAACCACAATACTGATGCACGCACCAAGCTGTATGTAAACAATATTGAACAGATTCGTAATGGTCGTGGCAATATTCAGGCCCGCCACAACATCAAGTCCGCGCACCGAATAGCACTGCGTAACCGTTGTCATTCCTGCCGCCCACAGCACTTCATTCAGCATCAGCGGAAGTCCCTTGATGATAATTGTTTTCAACTCCTGCAAGGGAATACCAAATCCTGCATAAGCACCTTCCAGATATCTGTTCTGTTCCCGCTTCACATGTGCCCAGATGATAACGATTGCAGCCTCAATATAACGCGCCATCACGGTAGCGATTGCCGCTCCTTCCACACCAAGTTTCGGAATCGGACCCACACCAAAGATCAACAGATAATCCAACAGCGCATTGCTTCCTACCGCAACAAAACTCGCGATCATCGGAACAAACGTCTGACCGGTCTCTTTGATATTCGTTGCGTACGCCTGATTGACCGCAAACGGAATCAGACCGATCATCATAATCGCCAGATACTTCTGTCCGTACTGCAAAGCAAGCTCCGTCGCACCGTTTCCAGCAGTATCCGTCAAATACAGTGAAATCAGATCCGCGCCCTTTGTCACAAACAATGCAATGGCCAGAATGGTCACCAAAAGTGCCGCATACAGCTTAAAGCGAAATGAATGCATATGTCCCTTGTGATTTCCCTGTCCGAAATACTGTGCACCAAAAATGCTTGCTGCAGACACTGCGCCAAAAATCGCAAGATTGTACACAAAAATCAACTGATTGACAATGGCAACTCCCGACATCTGCTCTGTTCCCAACTGTCCGACCATAATATTATCCAGAAAACTCACAAGATTTGTGATTGCATTCTGTAAGATCATCGGAACTGCAAGCAGCAGATATCTGCGATAAAAGCTGCGATCGCCGATGTATTTCTTTTTCCATTTTTCTTTTAATTTCATATGCTCCCCCTAATCAACTCATCTCATAATAGTGTGCATAAATTCCACCCTGCTTTAAAAGTTCCTCATGCGTTCCCCGCTCGGCGATTCCATTCTCCGCCACAACCAATATCTCGTCCGCATTCCGGATCGTAGAAAGTCTGTGCGCAATGGTAATCGTCGTCCGGTCTTTTGCCAGCTCCTCAAGGCTCTTCTGAATATAGCGCTCGCTTTCGTTATCAAGTGCACTGGTTGCCTCGTCCAATATAAGAACCGGAGGATTCTTCAGGAACACCCGCGCAATTGAAATACGCTGCTTCTGTCCACCGGACAGGCGTGTGCCACGCTCTCCCACGAAGGTATCATATCCATCCGGCAGCTCCATAATGAAATCATGAATGTTCGCTTTGCGTGCGGCATCAACGATTTCCTCCATCGTCGCATCCGGTCTGCCGTATGCAATATTGTCCTTGATGCTGCCACAGAACAGATACACATCCTGCTGTACAAGACCAATCTGATTTCTCAGACTCTCAAGTGTCAGTTTTCTGACATCAATTCCGTCAATCGTAACCCGTCCACCTGTCACATCATAAAAGCGTGGCAACAGCGAACAGATCGTCGTCTTTCCACTTCCCGACGGACCGACTAATGCAATCGATTTTCCTGCCGGTATCTCAAAAGAAACATGTTCCAAAACCGGCGTATCATCATCGCTGTAATGGAAAGAAACATTCTCATAGCAGACATTGCCTTTTACATTAGACAAGATTCGCGCATCTGCTGCATCCACAATTTCCGGCTCCGTCTCGACCACGTCCAGGAAACGTCGAAAACCCGACAGGCCTTTCTGCATCATCTCCGTAAGCTCTACTAAAATCTGGATCGGGCTGATGAAAATGCCGATATACAGTGCATACATCGCCAGATCACCGACCGCCATCTTTCCATGTGCGATCAGCCATCCGCCAAACACCAGTGTCGTGAGATACATCATTCCCTGGAAGAACAGATTTCCACTCATAAAGCTTCCCATGCAACGATAGTTCGCGTCTTTGGAAACAAGAAATCCCTCATTGCTTTTATTAAATTTTTCCTGTTCAATACGTTCATTTGCAAACGACTGCACCACACGAATACCGGACAATGTATCCTGCAGACTGGAATTGATATCTCCTATCTTTCTGCGGTTGTCCATGAACGTCTCCTGCATTTTGCGGTTCTGCCCATAAGAAAAAATCAGCATAACAACTACGAGCACCAGCATCGGAATCGCCAGTCTCCAGTTGATCACAAACAAAAACAGGAACGATCCGACAATCTTAATCAGAGAAATAAAAAGATTTTCCGGGCCATGATGCGCCAGCTCGGAAATATCGAACAGATCCGATACCAGCTTGCTCATCATCTGTCCGGAATTGTGCTGATCGTAATAAGAAAACGAAAGCTTTTCGTAATGGTCGAACAGTTCCTTGCGCATATCGCGCTCCATGCGTGCACCCATCATATGTCCCGCATATGTCACGTAATACTTGCAAAGTGTCTGTAGAACATATGCCGCAAAAAGCAACGCTGCAATCGGTCCTAACGCAGACAGAATCTGCTTCGCCTCTCCTACGAACAGCGTTTTCGTCAGCGAACGCAATATCTGTGGATATGCCAGATCCACAAGACTGATGATTGTTGCACATAATAAGTCTATAAAAAAGACCACTTTGTACGGCCCGTAATATTTGATAAATTTCTTTAATGTATGCATTCTACACTCCTTTGTTGATTTGCCTATCTACTCCTCTTCGTCGTTTTGTGACGAGTCCTCAAATCCCTGTATCATAAATTGGTTCCACTTCGCATTCGTATTCTCAAGCTCATGCTTTTGCATGATCCGGTTCCGGTCGCTGAGAATCGCAAGCATCTCATCGGCGATTTCCTCCATCGGAAGCTTCCGGTAATGGGAAAGATAGCCGAGCATGCGCTGCGCGGTCCAGTCCGTGTTCAGGTTCAGGGAAACCTGCTCACAAAATTCCCTTGGGTAACCACGGTCGAGTAGTTTGTTGTATAATTCTATGCTTTTGGGTGTTCTGGGTTTCATATGTTCTCCTATTCTAAAAAATCATGTTCTTCTATTGAAATCAAACACTATAATTCGTCCTCCTCGCCTGTACCAAAAACTCCAATAAAGTCAATTGCATCCACATTAAATGGAGAGCCTTCTATCATACCGTTTCTGTATAATTTTGAAGGCGAATAGTTGCCATTTGTCTTCCATGGATAAATCTGATGATCTTCTGATAAAAATTCAATTGACTTTTTATGCTGCTTCAAAACATCCATCGGTCCAACATTGTGTGTTGTAAAACAGAGCTGCCCTTCTCCATATTCCATCAGATATTCCAACAATGCACACAAATAAACATCATGAAGGTTCGAATCAAATTCATCAATAAATACAATTCCACCGCGAACCATTTCTCTTATATACACAAATAATTTAATCAGCTTCTTAATTCCGGTGCTTTCAAATTCTGCATGAATTTTGTAGGAATCATACACCATAACCAAATCACACATCCAAAAATCACCATTTTCTTTTTTATCAATTTCTATGCCCATCAGATCTGATTTAAAAATATGGAGAAATTCATATAATTTATTGATTGTATCTACAAATTTTTCAAATTTTAGCTTTGTGATCATATTTCGGCTACTGAATATTACACTTATGTTTTCATTCTGTAACTCAAAAATATTACCTATCAATGAATACAGTTTTGCATTCTGTGAATCAGCATCATCACAAGAAAGAATAGTATTTTGGATCATATACGGTTTATGATCGTCAGATTCATCTAAGTACACATGTAACTTATGCCCTAAGGCAAATAGCATACCAACAGCATTCATTATTACTTGCGCCACTTTGTCTTTCCTGTAAAGGAAATAATTATCACTCCCTGCACATAACAATTTATCATAAATTAATGCAGACACAGATCCTGTGGACAACAAATTCATTGTCTTATTTCTAATTTCAGCCACAAATCCATTCTCTTCTTCCGATCCATAAATAAAGATGATTTCTCCATCACAAACTTCATATATTTTTTCCAAAGAACTGCTCTTTAATGTTGCTTTTTTCCCTTTCAGACATTCCTGTGCTATCGTAAATTTACCTGTTTTATTTTTTGACAAAGTGATTTCATACTGATAAAGAAGCAACTCTCCACCACTCTTTGCCATAAACTCTGCTTCCAGCGAAAGTTTCCCGACTTTCTTGTTGACAATTGCGTCTAAATGGTTCTGTGTAATTGGATTATTCAAATACCCCGTATCAATAATAAGATTACGCAAAATCTCCACGGAAGTCACAATTCCAGACTTACCGGATCCATTCATACCATAAATTCCCTTAATGTTATATTCCTGTGTGTCCGGCTCCTTATTGATTGTCTTCTTATAAAAAGACAACGAAACCGTTTTATCCAAAGTCTTAATCCCCTTAACGGAATAATTTGTTAAATAAATATCCTTCATTCTGGCAGCCCTCCATCTTTGTTTCCAATATAGCACAAAAGGATAGAAAAATGAATACAAAATGTATTTTTCTATCCTTTATAATCATAATTCTTTAAACTTCGCCTGCATCGTTGGATTATTTTTGGTAAGCTTCTTTACACTGACTTCATCCACCTTATTGTTTGCAATTCTAAGCTGATTATCAGATCCCAGAAGTTCCTTCTTGACCTTCTGCAAATGGTCAATGGTCTTATCGATTTCATCAATGGCTTTATCAAAATGAGTATGCGCAATATTATAGTTTCTGCTAAAATCATTTTTAAACTGCATTAAGCTGTCTTCAAAATTGGAGATATCAATATCCTGATTTCGGATCACTTCCAGCTCCTGCTTATAGACCAGCGCGTTCATGGCAGCATTCCGAAGCAATGTAATCATCGGAATAAAACATTGTGGACGCACAACATACATTTTATCATATTTATAAGAAACATCTACGATTCCGCCGTTGTATAGCTCACTGTCTGCTTCGAGCAGCGATACCAGGACTGCATACTCGCACTTTTTCTCTCTCCGGTCTTTGTCCAGTTCCTTGAAAAAATCCTCGTTTTTATGCTTCGTCGCAGTCTCATCCATCTCATTTTTCATTTCAAACATGATGGAAATAATTTCTACGCCATTTTCATCACATTCGCGGTAGATATAATCGCCCTTGCTGCCGCTTCTTGCGTCGTTATCCTTCTCAAAATAAGCGTTTCTGAATGCAGTGGCTCTCAGCTGATTAAACTGGATCTCACAATGCTGCTCTAACGTCTCTCCGACCATCTTGGTTGACATACGTGTCTTCAGATCCTTATAATATGCAATTTCATCATCCTTTTGCGTCAGAAGAAACTGTGCCCGATCCTTCTCCTGCGTGAGTTTTCCCTCAAGATCGCGCTTTTCATCTTCCACCTTTTTTACAGCTTCCATTACCGCAATCTTCTTTTTATCTTCACTGCTGTTTAGATCATTTTGTAAAGAAGTAACTTTCGCTTCCTCTTTTTTCAATCGCTCCTGCAATTTCTTAATCTCTTTTTCGTATGCCTCGCGATCCTTCGTCTTAATCTCATTTTCTTTTGCTTCAAGCTCAAGTTCATGTTTTTCACGCATGTGTTCTTCCATTTCGGACACTCGCGACTTCAAATCCTTCTGAAATTCTTTATCTCTGATCTGCTGAATGATAGAACTAACCTCTGTATCATCCACAGTAAATGCCTGTCCACAATGCGGACATTTTAATTCTGCCATATACTTTCCTCCCTGTTCCGCTCTTTTAAAATGATTTTATGCCTACCGGCCCGCAACAATCCGGAATACCTGTTCCGCCGTAAAACGCATGTTTTCATATGCAATCTCTTCACGCATGGCATCTTCCAGCGAAAGCACGCCCGGAAGAATGGAAAATACACCATCCACCAGCGGCTTGTCCTTCTGTAAAGTATGTGCACCTTCCGGTTCAACGCTGCCTGCCAGCACGAATACCTTGCAGCCATGTGCTTTTGCGCGGCGTGCGATACCGACAGGAGCTTTTCCCATCGCGGTCTGTCCGTCAAAACGCCCCTCTCCGGTTACAACGATATCGGCATCCTGCAACTGTTCCTCCGGCAATACCGCATCCAATACTATATCCACGCCCGGCCGCAAACAGCCATGCAGATACGCTGCAAACGCAAATCCAAGTCCTCCTGCCGCCCCGGCACCCGCCTGGTCGCGAAAATCTTTGCCAAGTGCTTCCGCAGAAATATCTGCCAGATGCCAAAGTGCGGCATCCAGCTTTAAAACCATATCGGGATCCGCACCTTTTTGCGGAGCAAAAATAAAACTTGCCCCCTGCTGACCACACAGCGGGTTGGTCACGTCGCAGGCAATTGCAAAGTAGCTTTCGGCAAGACGCGGATCAAGTTCCGAACAGTCAATCGATGCAAGTTCCGTCAGTTCACAGGCTCCCGGCGCGATATCTGTTCCGTCTGCTTTGCGGAAATGACAGCCAAGTGCATGCAGCATACCGGTACCTCCATCGTTTGTCGCACTGCCGCCGATTCCAATGATAAAGTTCCGGCACCCCTGATCCAGCGCATGACGGATGAGCTCGCCCACACCGTAGGTTGTCGTTTTCATCGGATTGCGCGCCTCTATCGGAACAAGGGGAAGCCCGGCGGCCTCCGCCATCTCGATCACAGCTGTCTGATCCGGCAGAATTCCATAGGTTGCCTCCACCGGCTGACCGAGCGGACCGGTAACCGGAATCGTCACATATTTTCCCTTAAGACCAGATACCAGAGCAGCCACAGTTCCTTCTCCGCCGTCTGCCACTGGCTTGACGGATACAGTTGCGTCCGGCAGCGCACGGAGAATTCCCTGTTCTGCGGCTGTGCCTGCCTGAAGGGAGGTAAGGCTGCCTTTAAAAGAATCAATTGCTACAATAATATTCATAAGGACTCCTGTTTCACAATTATAACAAATTTCTTTGATACAATGATATTACTCACTGATTTTTATATCATCTCTATGTTTAGAATTGCATATTTACAGACTTCATTCATCTTGAATCTTCAGTCTTTCCTTGATTAACTGAAGCGTTTTGCTTTCTACCTTTTTCTCTGTAAACCCCTTTACAATGGCATCCATTGTTTCTGCACTCCAAAAAATTTTCAATTTTTGTTTTGCTCGTGTTATAGCCGTATAAAATATCGAATGTGTAATTTTTTCTGCATTGCTTGAAGGAATTACAACCTTAACCGATTCATATTCCAATCCTTGTGCCTTATGAATTGAAATTGCATATGCTATCTGAAATGGTATCACTGTTTTAATTCTATCGTCCTCTGATAATTCATCATCCCAGGCAATAACCTCTAACTTTATCCTTGTACCATTATTGTTATTTTCAACATACTCAAAAGATTCATCCTTACATTGTTCTTCTGTCAAATATGTTTTAATATCTATTGTAAACACAATTGACGAATCAGTTTTTTCTATATTCTGTATTATTCCTTTTAGATTGTTGTATAGCAATGATGAACGTCTAGTATCTAAAAAAATAATTCTATCTCCAATTTTAAAAATCCATTCAGCCCACGAGAATTCTTCACTTTTTTTATTTGCATTTTGAAAATATTGATTCATATTATTTAAACCAAATTTCCCATCATAATTTAAACATAATACAACCTCTCCATCTGTCAATTGAAATATATCCTCACACAAATCCTTAGAAAATGGACCATCCATTGATAATTTTTCAGTAATAATAGGACTTTTTTTGCGAACCTCGTCCCATAAACTACTTAATTCCTTCTTATCAGTCCGCCAATTGTGTAAAAGTTCAATACTCGCTCCCTTAGTTTTAATAATATCCTTTGCATAATAAAACCAATTTCCAAAATCAATAGATTCAATCTGATATATATCTCCCGAAAAAACTAACTTAGTTTCTTTCTTTATTTTATTAAGGAACTTTTCCATTGTACGATTGTCAATCGTACTACATTCATCAACAAATATAATATCAAAATCTATAATTCCACTACTTTTTACTATACTATCTATACTAGCAAACTGTGCATTATTTTCTTCATCACATACTCTTCTCTGTAAATTATTTAATGCAGTATATGTTTTTGCTAGAAACAATTTTTTTGATTGACTCATCATCTGAGAAATGTATTTTATTAGTGTCGTTTTACCTGTGCCTGCTGCACCATATATTAACATTACTTGAGACGATACAAAAAGATATTTCATTGCAATCTTTTTTGACTCATCTTCGAATTCTATTTTACAATCCCGAAGATATTTCTCGTTACTCTTTTGCTGCTCTCTATCAGAGTTATGTGATAGTTCTAATAATCTTTGCAGTATAAAAAGCGTTGTGCTTTCATACGAATCAATGGACACCACGCCTTCCTTTTCATTTATTTTAAAACCATTTTTCTGTTCCCATGTATCTAATCCGCTATTATATTTCTTTATTGCTTCGTCACTTGCAATTATTTTTTTATCAAAAAACAATTCCCCTGTTTCGCTAATTAATTTCTCAATTTTTAAATATGGTAATACTTTTTCAACTTCATGTCTATCATTCACAATTTCCATAATCTCTGCTATGTTACATTTGCTGGTTCTTTTACCTGCTAAATTTGAAAGAAATGGTTTTTGTTCGAATGGAAAACATTTGCTGGTTATATAAAGTTCATCCGACAACTGCCTCTTATTATATTGATTTGGCAATAGAACTTCCAATATTTCTTCTCTTAAATTCAACAAGACATATCTAATAGTATACCTCCCCATTTTATTTGAAGATTTGGCATAATTCTTACGTATTTTTAAAATAACCTTTCCAAAATCATCTGTTTTTGTCGAAGCATATATACTTTCATAAACATTATTAAATCCTTCATCGCTTAAATTAATAATTTGCAATAAATTCATTTCTGTATTAGTCAAAAAGTCCATTAACTTAACATATTCACCGTAATTCCTATTAAGTTTTGTATGTAACATTATCATTTTTGCCAACTTATTTAAACAAACTGGATCAATCGACACTTTCCAATTATTCAAAATTTTTACTTTATTTTTTATTCCCCAAAGTTCTAAATCGGCCTCCGTATAAGCAATTTGAATTGAATATCTTGTTGAAATATATGTTGTACTATAAACAGTTATCCTATTATATTTTGTTGCATATAGCCCTGCAAGTTGAAGTGTAATCTCAAAATATCTTTCCCCATCAACAAAAAAAGGTACTATTTTTTGAATATAATACCTTGAATCTCTTACATTCTTCGGAGCTAAATCTGTATTTACAATTTTATCTGCGACCGATTCATAATATTCTTTATCTAATGTATCCATATCCAATGGGAACTTTGATAAGTTGTCTAACACTCTCATCTCAAAATTAATTTTCAAAAACTGACGTATTTCCCAAAGATAATTATAATATTTTAACATGAGTCTTTCTGCTTGATCTTCTTCTGGCATTCTAATACCTATATACTTTAATCCTTTCAAAAAATTATATAAATATTTTGTTTCAGGTTTAAACTGAGAAACTTCCCATGCTAATTTCTGATTTATGTCTGTATAACCTAATTTTGCAGCATTTAACACTAATACTGAATAACACAAATCATACAAACCTTTAACTATCTTCCTTGAAATAGAATCGCGTAATTCAGGTTTTGCACTTACATTTTCGATTTCTGTAGATATTTCTTCACATCTATAACAAATAATTTTTAATGCATCTTCCACTGTTAAACATTCATTATCTAGTTTTCGTAAAAACAAATGAGTCTCTACAACTTGATTTAATTTATTGCAAAATAAATCAAAACTCTCATCTGTATCTTTTATTTCATCTTCCGGATATAACTTAATAGTTGCACTTGATTGCTCAAAATTAATAGTCTTTATAAATGAAGGCGACATATATTTCCAAAAAATACGTTTTTTGCCTCTTATATCTGGATTAAGAACAATAAATAAAATTCCCGGGTCAGCAGTAATTTCATATGCTATATACGCTGGAAAAGCCAAGCTCTTTAAACTATACGAAATAACCCCATTATTTTCAGTGTAATTATGTGTTCCTTTAATTTGAACAATAAAGTTTTGTTCTGGACGTCTTGAAATATCTGGATTTGGAACATATTCAAACATCCCATCATGATTCGGCCACTTATCACCACTTGCAAAAGAAGTATTAATCCTTCCTTCTGGACTAAAAACGTCCTCTAAATAATGTACTGCAGAACTGTCTTCTGCTGATTGTTCCGTGTGTGTAGCTATATGTCTTTTTAATGTTTCAATATATTCTAAACTCATTTTAATCACCCCTATGTATTTTATGGACCCTGTTCTTCAATCAATTTTTGTTAATTAAGCACATCAAAAAAAATGATTGTTTACTCAATATAAATAATTTCTCTACTACAATTTAATCTACATACTTCTCACTTAACATTTTTGTAATACTGCCCCAAATCCTCTTCCATCTGCACCTTTACTCTTTCAAAATCTTGCTTACTCATTTTAATAAAAAGCGCGTGATTCATAGAAATCACATTCAAATCCTTTGAATAATACAGGAACCGTTTACGCTCAAATTTTTCAAAAGGATTTGTCAGCATATTGCTTTTAATATATTTCCGATCTTTCAATCGTTCTGCATTATATGGACAACTTGACCGATCTACCGGAAGTCCTTTATCAACCCTGTCCTGATAAAAAGCAATATAATCCGTAAGCACAGCATCAATTTCTGCGTCTCCAATTTCATTCATATTTTTTAAGAATGAAAGAAGAAACGGCATCTTGTAGGAAAGACTATAATCACGTTCTTCCAGGAAATCAAAAAAGTCCGTTTTGATAGTTTCCTCAGTATGTTCTGCAATATGATTTTCCTCACGGATCTGTTTCACATGTTCTGGTGCAAAAAGATAAATTTTTCTACTTCCAAAAGCAATCATTTCATCCGGAGAAATTTTTCCTTTGGTAACCCAGCTGGTAATAGTTCCAGTGCTTAAATAAAATTCTCTCGCCAACTGTTCCTGATTTAAGTAATCGCCGTATTTTTCTTCGAAGGTTTCAATGTCCACTTGCACAATACGTTCTACCGTTTCGTGCAGTCCATCTACCTCTATTATGTCTCCCAAGGAATAATCTCTTTTTAAAATACTTCCAAATGCTATATAAAATGGATTTGCAAAAATCGAATGCATGGAACACGGCTTTGCCATGGCACCATATTCATCTACTACGTCAATGACAAACACGTTCGTTTTTGTATTTGTTCGACGAAGTCCTCTGCCAATTTGCTGCATATAAAGAACCTTCGAAAGCGTTGGCCGTGCCATTACCAGAATTCCAAGTTCCGGATAATCCCATCCCTCCGAAATCATTTCGCAGGCACACAGAAAACGTATCTTTTTCTCACGGAACTGTTGCATAATTTCATCTGTATTTTTTGCTTTTCTTGTATATGCCTTTGCCAAAAGACCTTTTGCATTTAATACACGCTCCATTTCCTGTGCATGATTCGTATTCGCACAGAATACTACGCCCTGCAACTTCCCGGCTTTTCCTTCTGAAAAATAGTGTTGCAAAACATCTGCAATCAATTCATTCCTGGATTTTACACGAATGCTCTTTTCCAAATCGGCATTAACATAATCTTTGCCATTAAACCGAATATGACTCAGATTCAAATTGGTTTCAATGCGATATACATTTGCCTCTGCAACAATTTTCTTTTGCATTGCGTCAACCAGAGATAATCCAGTCTTGTAATTACCAAATACTGTCTCCAGCTTCTTTTTATCCGGTCGTTGATCTGTAGCTGTAAGACCAATCAAAAAATCCGGAGTAAAATACTGAATTACGCGTTTTAAAACCGGCGAAACAGCATGGTGTGCTTCATCTACTACAATATAATTGTATTTCTCCTGTGCACATTCCTGATAGTGCCGCATCATATAAGCAAATGAACAAATTTCTATTTGCTCCTGCAAATCCGGAAGAGATTTTTCTACGCGATGTTTCCAGTCATCAATAATATTCGTATTTGGTGCCATAATAAGCGCATGAAATTCTGGATTTTGTCTGGAAAAAATGCGAAGATCTTCTTCAACAATCTTGGATTTTCCACTTGCTGTCGGAAACACAACTAAAAATGTGTTTATGCCAGCAGCACGTTGCTTTTGAATTTCTTCGAGTGTATTTTCCTGATGCTCATATAATTTTACCGATCGATCCGCAAGGATTCCATTTGCCTCAAAATCATTTGTATTTTCTCCAAAGAATAATTTAATGTCATCTTGCATCCGGTTTTTAAACGCACAATCTTCTTTTGAAAATCGAAATAACTTTATTCCCCATGCGGTACATGTATTCTGCTTTTTTAATTGTTTACGATATTTATCAAGCCCAATCGCCTGCGGATGATGATACTCTCGCCCATTTTCTTCCACGGCTTTGTTTCCATGTTTGGTATGTAGAAAATAATCCAGGAAATAATTGTTGCCTTGATTATCTATAATTCCATACTCACGGGATAGGTATTTCAAACCATCCATACCATATACTTCTGCGAAATTATCTTCAAAATCAATCTCTAATGGTGAGGCATCTGCTGAATCCGAACGATCAACAACATATTTTTGTGGCGTGCCCGTTCGTTGTTCAGAGTCTTTAAGTACGGTATCAATGTTATCCATATCTTCTTTTAAAAAGCGATACAATTTTTCATAGCGATTCATATAGGAATTTTGCTTATCAGTAATCAAAGTGTAAGGGAAAGCCTTTTTACCTGCCTCCAAGCTGCATATTCCATCATCAATAATAATGACCTCCTGGTCTTTTGCATAAAAATAACTTGCACCACCATTTGGATATGTTACCGTTTCTACCAGATCATATTGTCCATTTTCCAGCTTTAATACTTTATCCATTCGTCACACTTTCCTCAGTATAAGATTCAGCCATTGTTCCGATTCACGTCCCGGTCTTACATCTCCTGTCAACCATTGTTTTTCTATTTTTACATGACTTATATCTCTTAAAAATCTATCAAATGTTTCTTCCGTGAAATCGGTAAAATATCTTCCATTTCGCTCACCCTCAAATGTCCCATACTTAAAAGATGTGTAAATCACTCCGTTATCTTTCAATGCGTGCAACATTCGTTGCATAACATTTTTAAGTTCATCTTTTGACAAATGTAAAATAGAGGAACAAGCCCAGATGCCATCATATTTCCTCTTCTCGTCCAGCTCCTGAAATAACATATGTTTAACTGGAACTCCTGCATATGTACTTGCTAATCTGCACAATTCTTCTGAACCATCTGTGGCTTCCACCCTATATCCGTAATCCATAAAATACTTTGTATCACGACCAGATCCACAACCAAAATCTAAAATAAGTGCATTGGGCTGTAACAATGCAAGGAACTTGTCCTGCGTTGTTGAGAAGTCTACCGTCCGTGTTGTAGCAGAAAAGGTTGTAGCATTTTCATTGTAATATTTTAACGTTGTATTTTCACTGAACTCTTGCAATTTTCTCATTATATATCCTTAATTACTTATTATTTTTGCGCCCTTACTTCTATTGCATCTCCAACATAAAGTTTGCAAATTATCTTCTGTTGTTAATCCCCCTTTTACTAAAGGTATAATATGATCTATTTCTAAAAGTAGATTAGGTTCTGAATATACTGATGCTCCACAAATTTTGCATGTATAATTATCTCTCAGCATTATTTTTTGTCTTAATGCACTTGTCATAAGTGCTCTTTGCCCAGCTACACTTTTTTTAAACTTTATCGTCTGTGACAAATAATTAACAAACCGATTCAGATTGGGGATATCCATAACACTTTCACATTGCATTGCTGCATTTCCACCCGAACTTATATATTTGAATATATACTTTGGAAAATAAGTTGTACTGAAATCAATACTTTCAAATCCTAATTTCTTCTCCAATTTTTTCTTTCCTAAAGATTTAATTAAAAAAGGAATATCATTCTCAATGCTTTTTATAATTAGTTCTTTTTCTCTTTTTAAAACAACCTTTCCCTGTTCCGCTGCTTCAAAATTATTTAACATATTTTCAAACTGCTCAAGATTTTCTTCTGTTGGCTTTATATTGAAATATTTGCATATATACTTAAACGGTTGTTTCCTTGCATTATCGCATACAGTTCGAGAACAATTATAAATGTTTTCTGCATATTTTTGCTTCTTTAATTCCGGGCGCTTATAATTCCATCTGCTTTCATCGGTATATACTGCTTTCCCGTAATCTAGTTGATTAATTCCTATGTATGTATTTTTCAATTCCTCAATATGATGATTAAGTTCATTACAATTTAAGATATAAGTTTGTATTCTATTTTTTATAAATAAAAATTTTTCACTCTTATAATACACACTTTCGTATAGCTTCCATGCAACATATATTACTAACAATAATATAATAATTAACATCAATTCTCCCCTTTTATCCAACTAATTTTTCTAACCACTCTGCAATTATTTTTCTTTCTCCGCTACCATTTGTTTGAAAACGCAACAATGGTATTTGATATAATTGCAATATATGATTCTTCAATATATCCCTTGATGCTTGCACTGTTCCATTCTTATGATATTCATACCCGTCAACTTCAATTGCCAATACCGGCTTTTTACTAATTCTGTTGTATATAAGAAAATCTAAATGTGTAGCTGGATTCATTGCATATTTGCATTCCTGCTCATTTAATAATTCCAGATTTCTTATCAACATGTTCATCGGAAAATGGCATACGACATCCAAACTGGAATACCTATTATCTCTTAAAAGATCTTCAATTAATACATACATTAAATTTTCCGAATCATATTCTGATATTTTCTTATGATTCCTCAAAAATTCTTTTCTTTCCTCGGTATACTGCTTGTACAAATAATCAAAAATAGAATAAATTTGACTATCCATAACCTCAAAATTGTTATATTCAATATAATTAATCAGGTCAATAATATTGCTCTCTTTTGACTGTTCATTTCCTGTGACAACCAGTACAAGTTTTTTCTTTGCTCTTGACACAGCTACATTAATCAAATATGGATCATCTGCGAAATCAGATATCTCATCATCTACCGTTGATATGATGATATTATCCTTTTCCTTTCCTTGAAACTTATGTACCGTAGCAACATCAATTCCATCAATTTGATTAGAAGTAGCTTTTACCTGATTCTTGTATGGTGCGATAATTCCTGTTTCACTCTTTTCTAAATTAAACTTTGGTATTATTTCATCTTTGATTACATCTATCTGTCTTTGACTATAATGATTTCGTTCATGGTTACCCGGAACTGTTTTTATTACTGACAAAACATCTTTTTCACCTTTATCTTCTGTCATTATAATCAATTCCCCACGATAAAATTTTTGATTGCAGAAATTAATAATTTTAGGATGACATCTGTAATGTTCTCTCAATAGTGTTTGTGTCACATTTGGCATGACTTCCAAAACAGATTGTAAAAAACTTTTTGTAAACCGATAACCTTCGTTCAGGTGATAGCTTTCAAATATAAAATTTGCTTTATTTCTTGTATTCTCTGTAACAACATTTGGTAATTGTTTTGTATCACCTACAATAACCACATTTCTTGCACAGGAAAGAGCCAGTGCTCCAGTTGCTATATCAACCTGCGAAGCCTCATCCATAATAAGATAATCATACACAACATCTGCATTCAGGCTATCTCTGGATGAAAATGTAGTACTTAAAATAACTGGATACTCCTGTAGAACTTCATACGGATTTTTCCACAAATCCTCTTCTGTAAATCGTTTACGTTGACTGTTTTTCCCATACTTCCATGCCAATTGATCCTTTAAAATCTGCATTGAATCATTGCACAAAGTATCTAGTAAATTTTTATTCGCACAATTCAGATAATTTTCAATATCTTGTATCTCTCTTAACAGTTCCATATTTTTTGTATCATAATACATAAATTGAAAAGTTGTAATTATCTTTGATATGTCCTGCTTATAAAAGTTCCAGTTTGTAATTCCATACTTTAAATAACTTCTGATTTTAAACCAAAAATTTATTCTGCTATTTTCCTCCGAAATAAATTGGCATTCCTGCCATAATTCCATCCATTGTTTTGAACTAAGATTTTTCTTAAACTTTAGCTTTTGAACTTCAACATCTGTTTCCCCAACATAATGTTTGAAATACTCTAATTCCGTTACTAATTGTGCATTTTCCTGTCTTAAACCTGCAAATCTTTCCTGTTTATCAAACACATTTTTTAACTGCTTTGACTCTTCTATTATTTTATTTTGCATAATATCCCTGTTTCCATTTATTTTCCAAAATGAAAAGTCAGGATAGTTTGCATTTTGATTTTCAATAAAATTTTTCTTATTATCAACTTTTCCCAGTGTTGCAACAATAAATCCTAAATTATATTTTGGCGAACACAATTTTTCATATACGTTATCTGTGGCAGAATTATTATTAGAAACTATTTGAACAGTTTTCCCTTGCAATATTATATTCGCTATAATATTTAATATTGTTTGTGTCTTTCCCGTTCCAGGTGGACCTTGAATAACGCTGATTTGATTTTCCATAGCATTTTTCACAGCCTGATATTGACTGTTATTGCACCCAAACGGAAAAACTGGTACGCAATTGCTTTTTCCATCAAATGTATGTAGTGTAGATGGATTCAAATATTTTGCTAAAGCAACATCATTTCCAACATAAGACATTTTTTTAAATTTGTTAGCCAATATTTTTTCGCCACTTTGTTCATTTTTTATGTCACATAAGTCTGCAATTCGCTTTATATAATCAAAAACATTTGCAGATTTCTTCTCTCCCAAACATGAACTTCTGATTCGCAGATCATTGCGACGATAATCTCTCTCTTTTCCATTTTCAAAACAAATATGCCAATAAAAATCCATCTGCGAACCAAATTCATATATTTCAGTGATACCAGAAAACTCATAACCATTTCTACTAATATGAAACGCTTTTGGATCTAATGATGTTGGATTATTTAACCACACTATATTTCCATATGCATACGAATATTTTTTGCCATTCGTAAACCTGACATCCCACTTTTTAGTATCTGGATTGTAGGTGCAAAATGCGATTTCTGCAGTCTTGATTTCACCCTTTACAAATATCATGTTGTCTCTTGTATTCATATGCTTATCACTTTCTTCAGTTGTTCATTATCCGTACAATCATATCTTCTTCTAATTATACTCTCCTTGTATTCATATTTCCATATCTTTTCTATTTTCTTAGGCAAAATATTTGATTCGAATTAAAACATAACAACATGGATATGATTGTTCTTCATCTATTCTTCGCAATTCTATTATTCATTTTCCAAACAACTTTCTACATTATGCCTCTTACACATCCACTTATTTGTTTGTCATTTTGCAATTCCATATTAGATACGTCAATTTAATTCTCTTTCTTTACCCAAACAGAGAATAACTCATTAGGAGGACGTAACTATGACACAAGATATCACTCACACCCCTATCAGTACTCTATCTGAAAGAATTAAAAAAACACCAAAAAATAATAGCAAAAGAGGATTTTGGACTGGACCACGAGGCGAGTCAACTTACATACCTATAGATTGCCAAATTGAAATTAATCATTTGTTAAAGCAATTTGGAATAATAGGAATAACATATATTTATGGTTTTCCCGATTTTGAAACATGTAGCATTGCGACTGTAAAAATATTAGATATGAATACCAGCCGATATCACAACTTTAAGCAATGTGATAAAGCTTGTTCCATTTATTGGAATAAAATTCATTTCTGCCAAACTCTTTGGACTCCCAATCTGGTCAAATCATATCGTAAAACCAACCATTTAACCTGGCATGAACGTAATGACTGTACAACTTGTGATTTAATTCCAACAAAAATCAATGCATTCTTTTTACATCTTGGTGGTGTCGCTGAATGTAAAAAAATCATCTACTAAATTTATCAACAAAAAATATATTCTAAAAAATCCACATAATGAATACTCTTTTTAACAATAATACATTATGTGGATTTCCTTATCTCTTTTTTAGATTAATTCTATTATTCGCCAATTTTTTTAGTCTCATATATGTTTCCGACTTTTATCCACCTAATAGAATTGATTTTATAATGTTGTATGTGATTTTTATCCATTTTCCACTTACTAATAGCATCTTCTTTATATAAATTTCCCTCTGCCATAGAAATAAACATTGAAAGATAATCTGCAATTTTTTCTCTAGTCATCAACCCCTCATTAACAATATTTTCTAGAATAATCCAACGCTATTCATCGGATAAATTATACTACAATGTACATTATTTTTTTAGACATTTTTTCGACTACTTATCTTTCTCTGACACACAACGCACCATTACCAATCCTCCCCAATCTCGTCCATCGCATCATCATAAGAATCATAAGTGCTTTTTTCGGAGCTGTTCTTCTTTGTGTCGCTACTATAACTACGATTCGTACTTTCCTGATCACCCGCAGAAGAACTGTCGGAATACTTGCTATCATAGGTAGAACTTCCGTATGAAGAGTATCTGCTGCCAGACGATTCATGAAGATAACAATAGTTGCTGTCACTTGCCCTTTTGTTATTGCATCCTGCCTTTATGCACTTTGGTTTGCCTGCTTCCCCGATAGTGCCGATCACATAAAGGATACCGATGATCACCAAAAATATTGTAATTCTCTGTCTGAATGAATTTTTACTCATATAACTCCGCCTCCTTGTTCGTGCCGCAATTTTCTATCCCACTTGCAGCTGCAAATTTGCAAACAGGTCTCCGATCGTGCAGCTTAAGTGTTCCTCTGTCTCCGGCATCGCATAGCTGAGTAACTGAAAATCCGGATATTTTTCTAACTTTTCTATCAGATATCCGGTATTGATAGCATCGTCCAATCCGTCATGAAATTTTCCTTCCGGCTCGATATCCGAATTACACAATGCTTCTTCAAGGCTATACAGGCGATTCAACTGAAACCGTTTCTTAAATACCGCCTGATAGTCAATCCAGCGCTCTTCTTCCATAAAGGTTTCGAGCTTTTTGCTTTCGATATTTTTTGCTTTGATTTCATGAAGGATCTGATTTCTATCGGATTCGCTCCATGCATAAACTTGATACTCCCGTGCTCCGATCCAGTCGATCAGATGCTCCAATGCTTCTTTTATCCCCGGCGCGTTCTTGATATTCCGGTTATGGATGCCTGTCATCTTTTCAATGAAATGATCTATCACGCCATATTCCGGATGCACGTACTGGCAAAGTGTTGCGATTCTTTTGAATTCGTCATCCAGCAGAACTGCTCCGATCTGAATCGTTTCATTTGCGTATTTATATTTACTGCGATAGAGCTTTGGCACTCTGCACATTTCCAAATCGATCACTAAATAATTCATAGGTACCTCCTATCTTCCGCTTCCGGAACCGAACAACATCATAAATAAATAGAGCCACCCCAAAAGCTTTTTGCTTTCTCAGGATGACTCCATTATGCCAAATTACAAGTCCATAAATCTCCACTTGTAATTCGAATCTTTGTTCTATTTTTCTCGATACTGCTCTGCCAATCGTTTGATTTCTTCGTTTACCTCATGCACCAGATTTTCCGGTCCGATGATTTTTGCTCCGCTTCCTAATGCCATGACCCAATGCACAAAATGTTTGCTTGCAGCGACTTTTACCGCTACTTTAAAATGCTCGTCATCAACTCTGCTCATCCGCACTTCCTTGCCGAACCGATCGATCATCACTCCCGCCAGGCTGTTTTCACACAATATTTCTACGGTCTGTTCTTCTCCTTCAAACATGTTGAACATCTTTTTCGCGTAGGCTGCCATGTCCACTTCTTTGAATTTCTGCCTGCCCTCGCGTCTGGTGGATTCCACTTTGATCTTAAGCATTTTGTCCACGCGGTAATGTTTGATTCTATCTGCTTTTGCATCATAGCCTACCAGATAGTAATTCTCATCATCCCACGATAAGCCCCACGGGCTGATTACATAGCGTTCGCCATTTCTTCGCAGTTCCGGTTCTTTTTGCACATTCCACTGAAAATACCAGAAGGAAATCTGAAGATTCTGAGAAATCGCGTTATGGATTGCATCGACATTTTCCATGATGTCATTGTTCATTGCTTTGACGCGCCCTGCGACATATACCTGACGCTGCAACATGGAAGCCTGCGGTTTACTTGCCAGACGCTCGATTTTCTGAATAAGTTCATTGGATTTTTGCTCGGTGATAAACTTTGCCGACGCAACCGAATCCACAAGAAGTTTCAACTCCGCCAGTTCAAAATCGCGATTGATCACCTGATAGTGAGAAGTTCTTCCATACTGTGTTTTCTTAATTTTGATGCCGAAATCATTCAGCTGCGCAATATCATCATACAGGCTTTTCCGTTCTGCCGTCACATTGTAAGCTGCCAGTTTGTCTATGATGTCCTGCAAGGTAATGTCATTTTTTGCGTCCGTGTACTCAAGCAATATTTTTGCAAGATATAAGATCTTTAATTTCTGATTGCTTCTCGGTCCCCGTCTTTGCTTTTCTTCCGGAGCGGATAATTCATCGGGCATAGTTATACCTCCACAAGCATTGTGTTCACCGCTTCATTATATTCTTCTTCCGAATATATTGTTAAAATTTTTTCTTTGGTCAATCCAAGTGAAATCATATTTTGAATTGCTTCGATTCGTTCGGCCTTTCGACCTTCGGCACGACCCTCGACACGGCCTTTTGCCTCTCCTAATTCGCGTAATCGCTCTGATTCAAGTTGCAAAATTTTTCCACCCATAAGATCACCTAACCTTTCTCTTACTTTTTCATTTTCCTTTGGAATGATATGATCTGCAATCTTTTCGATAAGTGTAATTAAATCGATATAAAGCGAGGATTTCTTATCATCCATACATTGCTCCAAGGCATCACTGATTTTTTGATAGTCGGCTAATAATTGTTCCAGCTTTTTATTGTTACTCCCTGAACTTTTCAGGAAACTTTCGTAGCGCAAAATATGATATGGAAGCAGTATTAACAGTCGTTTTTCGATTATCGAATCCACAGTATAGTTTTGTGCCCGCAAGATTGGAACTCGATAGAGAATCTGTTGACCGTCTACAAACTTCACGATTGCTTCGTGATGTTTTGGCAGACTGTGTTCCCGGTGGTTTCGAATATACAGCACGCATGATTGTGGAAACTCAATTTCAAATATTCCATTATTTTTCTCCGCAAGTTCCAGTGCAATCGAAAAATCATATTCAAACATCCGGATTACCATTCGTCCGTCAAGTGAAGACTGACATTCGAGATGATAGGTGCGGCCTTCAATCTGCAGAATAGAATCAGTGATGATCTTCCCGAGTTTTTCATAGTGTTCATTCCGCAGCTGCTGAAAATGAATATCTTCCGGATAATTCGTCTGGAACACTTCGTTGATCAACGGAATCAGAAGAGCTGGCATTTTCTGAGCGATAGTTCGAAACACATCGTCAAAAATAGTGCCATGAACCTCTTTCTTTGGTTCCGTAGTTACATCTTTGGTTTTTCCCATGTAATATGTTACCTTTCCTTAAGTATATAGCAAAAAGAACTGATTTAACAGTCTTTTGTGAGCTAAAAATAGTTTGTACATTATTAAATTTTAAAACTGATTGGTAATGTGGGCGATACGCCCGAACATATGAAATTTCTTAGGGATATGGTAAGGCTATATGAATAAACGCCTTGTGCGCATTATAGCACTTATGATGCATTATGTCGAGATATTTTTAAGTGATTATTTACTGATCGGGTTTTGGTTGTCGATTACTATCAGCAATTTCCTGCTGAATCCATGTCATGATTACATCCACCAGATAGTCCTGCTGCACCTGACTTAATTCCCTTCCCGGCTGCATTTTATGCCATTTCCGTATGCATTCTCTGCAACATGTCGCAGTTGCATGCTGTGCAATAAATACAGGATGCCCCTTCATTGGTGTCTGTTTTCCATCATTCGGGATAACTGCCGGTGCTTCGCGTTTCGCAATAAAATCTCTGGCATGTTGCCGGATCGTATCTATTCCTTTTTCATTAATATAATCGATGTCTTTCTGTTTCAGATGAAAACTGCTTCGAAACTTGGAATTTCCAAGTTTCTGAAACAATTGTCTGTACCATTCTTCTTTTGTCAATGATTTTCACCTTAAAATTCTTTTACTTTCCTAATTACTTATCACAATTAGCTTGTTATATAATAAAAGGGTCAAAAGGTATCATCGATGCATACAAAAATAAACCAGGGCACTTACATCACATTCGATGCAAGCAACCCTGTCCTTATATGTCTTAATACATCCTGTCTTAATACATCTCTGGTCTTCTGTCCCGGAAAAGGCCCCAGCTTCTTCTCTCACGTTCCATCTCATCGAGATCAAACTTATGCATTATGAATCCTTCCGACTCTCTATCCATTTCCTCTACCACTTCTCCTGTGGCATCGGTAATAAACGACGAACCATAAAATGTGAGTGCCGACTTCTGGTTTCCATTCTCTATGCATGGCTCAACCGTCTCTGTTCCGACTCTGTTCGCCGCAACGACAGGCATAAGATTACATGCAGCATGTCCCGTCATGCAACGTCTCCAGTGTGGCATACTGTCACACTCCAGAATCGGTTCACTTCCAATAGCGGTCGGGTAAAACAGTATTTCTGCCCCTGCAAGCGCCATTCCTCTTGCGGTTTCAGGAAACCACTGATCCCAGCATATTCCGACTCCGATTGTTCCATATCTCGTCTTAAATGCCCGAAATCCTGTATCTCCGGGTGTGAAGTAGAATTTTTCCTGATAATAATGATCATCCGGAATATGTGTCTTTCTGTATATTCCAAGTACGCTGCCGTCTGCGTCGATAACGGCTACGGTATTAAAAAGCTGACGGTTGTCTCCCGCTTCATAAAAGCTGACGGGGATAACGACACCGAGCTTCTTCGCAAGCTTTTTCATGCTTTGTACAGCATCATTTTCTTCAAGTGGCTTTGCGTATTCATAATATTCATATCTTCTCTCCTGACAAAAATACTGTCGTTCGAAAAGTTCGGATGGAAGTATGATTTGTGCACCATTTTCAGCTGCTTTCGTAATCAGATCTGATTCTTTTTCGATATTCTCTTTTACGTTTCTGCTGCAACGCATCTGTATTGCAGCGACTGTAACCTCTCTCATGATTCGCTCCTTTCTGTTTGTAGTTTATACGAAATAGGCACCTGCTGCGTGATGCAGTGAATATTTCCACCACCTACAATAATGTCACGTGCAAATATCGGATACACCTTTCTGCCCGGGAAAAGTCCTCCGATGATCTCAAGTGCTTGTTGATCCATCGCATCCCCAAACTGTGGAATCAATACGCCACCGTTTGTGATGTAAAAATTGACATAACTTGCTGCAAGCCGCTCTCCGGCTTCACGCACGTCTTCACCGTCTTCAAATGAAAAGCCTGCTAATTCATATTCTGTAATACAGACCGGTTCTTTTGGAATCGGCACTTTGTGAACTATGATTTTTCTGCCTCTTGCATCTGTCTCCTTTTCCAAAACTGCAAAATCTGCATGGGACATACGATACTGTGGATCATTTTCATCATCCGTCCACGCAAGTACAACATGTCCGGGTGCGGTAAAAGCACATACGTTGTCGACGTGTTCATTTGTCTCATCATTATATATACCAGATGGAATCCAGATGATTTTTTTTGCCCCAAGATAATCTTCCAGTTTACGCTCTATCTCTTCTTTGGATAAGGATGGATTACGGCCTTTACTTAAAAGGCAGCTCTCTGTGACGATCACAGTACCTTCCCCATCTGTATGAATTGCCCCACCCTCTAACACGAAGGGATGTGCATCATATACATCATACCCTGTCTGCCGGCAAAACAATGTGGCTACTTTATCATCTTTTTCCCAATCTGCATACAGGCCGTCAAACTCGCCGCCCCATGCATTAAAGCACCAGTCAATTCCTCTTACATCACCTGTTCCGTTGATCACAAATGTCGGTCCGACATCCCTTGCCCATGCATCATCGGATTCCATCTGCATATAATGAACCGGAAAATCACAGGTATAGCCTTTCTCTTTTCTGACTGCTTCAACCGTTTCCCTTGCATGATCTATGAGATTGGCTTCTGCAAGAAGATAAACCTGCTCCGATTCTGCAATCGCACATATGACATTTGCAAATGCTTCCCTTGCTTTCTTTGCTCCATAGATCCATGAGCCCGGTCTCTTTGGCCATATCAGAATGGTTCCTTTATGCATCTCATACTCTGCCGGCATATAAAATCCGTCTGCACTAGGACAGCCTGCATTTAAAATCTTCATATCCAAATCTCCTGATCACCCTGCACTCCCCATCTGCATCCATCACTGCAATATCCGGGAGTGGCATTCCGTTAAATGTATTATTTTTCACCATGGAATAGATTGCCATATCACAAAACGTAAGCCTGTCACCGATCTGAATCTCCCTGTCAAAAGAATAATCACCGATGACATCCCCTGCAAGACATGTACACGATGACAACCGGTAGGTATATTTCTTCTCTCCTGCCTCCCCGCTGTTCTTTAGCGGCGGACGATATGGCATCTCAAGCACATCCGGCATATGGCATGCAGCTGATGTGTCTAATATAAGTATTTTGACATCCCCATTTTGAACAATGTCAAGTACCGTTGTCTCAAGATATCCTGCATTCAGCGCAACCGCCTCACCCGGTTCAAGATAGATTTCAAGGTCGTATTTTTCCTGCATATGTGTGATGCATTCTTCCAGCTTGGCTATATCATAATCCGCTCTTGTAATATGATGGCCACCACCCATGTTAAGCCATTTGAGATTGTATAACAAATCGCCGAACTTTGCCTCAACTGCATCCAGCGTCTTTTCCAGATCATCGGAATTCTGTTCACATAAAGTGTGAAAATGAAAGCCATCTATCTGTGACAAATCCAGACCGTTTGCAATCGCCCGGTCAAGTTCTGCCCTTGTGATGCCAAGTCTGGAACCTGCTCCGCACGGGTCATAGATTTCATGACCTTCCTGCGTGGAACACTCCGGGTTAATTCGAAGCCCTGCACTTATCGGCATCTTCTTTTTGGACTTTGCCGCCTGAATTTTTGGCAGATGATACAGATACTGCGATACAGAATTAAACACGATATGGTCACAGATTTCTACAAGTTCATCCATCTCTTCCGGCAAAAAAGCAGGACAGAATACATGGTTTTCTTTCCCCATCTCTTCATGCGCAAGGCGGGCCTCATATAGCCCGCTTGCCGTTGTCCCACTCAAATATCTGCCTATAAGAGGATATTCACAAAATGCGCTAAATGCCTTCTGGGCAAGAAGAATCTTTGCACCGGTCCTTTGCATTACGCCATTCAAAATTTTAAGATTGTCCGTCAACCTGCCTTCATCTATCACATAGCAGGGAGTTGCAAGCTCGTTTATCCTCATACATTTCTCCAAATTTTATGCTCTGCATATTTTCGATTATAATTTGTCCTAATCCATGTGTACCGACGCATCTGCTGTCTTATAGCAGTCTACAGGCACTGGATTCTCTACAACTTTCCATGGAAGTCCAAACTTATTAAGTGCCTCCATATATGGATCCGGGTCCATCTCCTCTAAGTTAAACACTCCCGGCTTTTTCCAGAGTCCTGTCACAACCATCATGGAACCGATCATTGCCGGAACACCCGTTGTATATGATATTGCCTGTGATTCGACCTCTTTGTAACACTCCTGATGATCGCAGACATTATAAATATAGATTGACTTTTCTTTTCCGTCCTTGATTCCTGTGAAAATGCATCCGATGTTTGTCTTGCCCACAGTACGCGGTCCAAGTGATGCCGGATCCGGAAGGAGTTCTTTCAGAACCTGGATTGGAACAATCTCTTTTCCGTCCACCATGATCGGGTCCGTTCTAAGCATTCCAACATTTTCAAGGCATTTCATGTGCGTCAGGTAACTCTGTCCAAAAGTCATAAAGAACCGGATTCTTTTGATTCCCGGAATGTTCTTGGCAAGAGATTCTATCTCCTCATGATGAAGAAGATACATATCTTTTTCACCAACCTGGTCGAAATTATACTGCGCGCGCCACTCCATTGGCTCAGTCTCGACCCAGTGACCATCTGTCCAGTATGAACCATTTGCAGATACCTCGCGAAGATTGATCTCCGGATTAAAGTTTGTGGCAAATGGATATCCGTGGTCACCGCCATTGCAGTCAAGGATATCAATTGTGTGAATCTCATCAAAATAGTGTTTTAATGCATATGCGGAAAAAACGGAAGTCACTCCCGGATCAAATCCACTTCCCAGAATAGCGGTAAGTCCTGCTTCTTTGAACTTTTCCTGATATGCCCACTGCCATGAATAATCAAAGTATGCTGTAAATCCTAAATCCCTGCAGCGCTTCTCATAGATAGCTCTCCACTCCGGATCCTCGGTATCCTCGCATTCATAATTAGCCGTATCAATATAATCGACACCACACGCGAGACATGCATCCATAATCGTAAGATCCTGATACGGAAGTGCAACATTAAGTACCGCATCCGGTTTGTATGACTGAATCAATTCCTTCAGTTCTTCTACGTTGTCAGCATCCACTTTTGCGGTCTCAATTTTGGTCGTGGTAGTTCCTTCAATTTTCGCCTTCAGATCGTCGCATTTGGACTTGGTGCGGCTTGCGATCATAATCTCTGTAAAAACCTCACTGTTCTGACAACACTTTCTAATTGCTACGGATGCGACTCCTCCACATCCAATGATAAGTAATCTGCTCATTTTTCTTCCTCCTGTCAAATACTTTTAATTGCTTTCCTCTTCTTCGAGTAATTCTTCCACATATCGCGGCAACATAAAGGCTCCTCTGTGAAGATTGGTTGTGTAGTACCATGTCTTAAGTCCAAGTGCTTCCCATTTCTCAGTATTTAAATCATTGAGGGGATGATATTTCTTGGACGCAAATCCAAACAGCCAGTAACCGGATGGACATGTTGGAATGTGTGCCTGATATACCCTGCTTATCGGAAATGACTTATAAACTTTCCTGTGCATCTTTCTGCATTCGACCTCATCCTCATCATAAAACGGACTTCCATGCTGGTATACCATAACGCCATCCTCTTTGAGTGCTTTGTAACAGCTTCCATAGAATTCTTTTGTAAACAGTCCCTCGGTATGTCCGAGCGGATCTGTGGAATCATTGATGATCAAATCATATTCATCGCTTTTTCGTCTGAGAAACCGCAGTCCATCATCATAATACATCGAGATTCTTGGATCATCCAGTCCGCATGCCACTTCCGGAAAAAATTTCCGGCAGACATCTACAAACATCCTGTCCGTCTCAACCACATCAATATGTTCGATCGACGGATAATTGATAAGCTCTTTGGCAACACCTCCGTCGCCCCCACCAATAATGAGTACATTCTTCACATTCGGATGCACCGCCATTGGCACATGCGTAACCATCTCGTCATATATAAATTCATCTGTATCAGAAAAAACGATTTCTCCATCGAGAGCCACCATTTTTCCAAACTCATAAGATTTAAACACATCTATTTTCTGATAATCACTTTGCCCTGAAAACAGCTGCTCCTCTATTCGAACATCCAGTCTCACATTGGATGTGTGATATTCGGAAAACCACATATGCATTTTTTCTGCCTCCCCTTATTTTATAAATCTGTCCCTGCAAGTACCTGCAAATATTCAACAGCCGGGTCTTCTGTTCCCTGCATGGAGCATCCTTTTTCTTTTGCATATAAAATGTACTCTGCAATCTCTTTTGTAATAAGCTCTCCTGGTGCAAGAATCGGAATTCCGGGCGGATAACACATAACAAATTCACCGCTTATGTATCCTACGGATTGCTTTATTTCCACGGATTTTTTCTCAGAATAAAAGGCCTTCTGCGGCGATACCACAACCTGGGGATTTATGTATTCTCCAGACAATAAACCGGTCTTATCTTTGCTGTATAGCCTCTTGATATCTTCCAAAGCCCCAACAAGTCTTTCAATATCCTGTATTCTGTCACCAATTGAGATATATGCAAGTATATTGCATATATCTCCAAATTCTATCTGTATATCGTATTCATCACGAAGCAGATCATATACTTCTATTCCTGCAAGACCTACATCAAGAGTATAAATTGATAATTTCGTCACATCATAATCGTATATACTCGTTCCATTCACCAAATCTCTTCCATATGCATAATAGCCGCCGATGGAATTTATCTCCTGTCTTGCATATTCTGACATCTGTGCCACTTTCGCAAATGATTCTTCCCCTCTGAGTGCAAGATTTCTTCTTGAAATATCAAGACTTGACAAAAGAAGATACGATGCGCTGGTAGTCTGCGTAAGATTGATGATCTGCCTTACATAGTCTGCATTGACATTCTCTCCGGTAAGAAGAATCGAACTTTGCGTCAGACTTCCTCCTGATTTGTGCATCGAAATTGCCGACATATCAGCACCAGCTGCCATCCCCGATATCGGAAGATTTCTACCAAAATACAGATGGGTACCATGTGCTTCATCTGTAAGAACCTTCATTCCCTTTGCATGCGCAGCTTTGACAATCGACCGCAAATCGGAACATATTCCATAATAAGTAGGATTATTCACAAGTACCGCTTTCGCATCCGGATGTTCATCCATCGCCTGCTGCACCTGATCTATTTCCATTCCAAGAGAAATTCCGAGTTTGGCATTCATCTGTGGGTTTACATAAACCGGAATCGCACCGCATAGCACCAGCGCATTGAGCGCACTCTTGTGTACGTTTCTTGGCAGTATGATCTTATCCCCCGCCTTACAGGTGGAAAGAATCATCGCCTGTACCGCTGATGTCGTACCTCCCACCATCAAAAAAGCATTCTTTGCACCAAATGCATCTGCTGTAAGTTCCTCTGCTTCTCTTATTACCGAAATCGGATGGCATAAATTATCCAGCGGCTTCATCGAGTTAACATCAAGTTCTACGCATTTTTCACCCAACAGTTGAACGAGTTCCGGATTGCCCCTGCCTCTTTTGTGTCCGGGTACATCAAATGGAACGACTCTCTTTTTCTTAAATACCTCAAGAGCTTCATAAATGGGTGCCCTTTGCTGTCTTTTCATATCCATTATCTGCTGTTCTCCTCAATATAAAATAAAAAAAGATGATGCTTACGCATCATCTTTGAAAAATATTCTTTACATGTCTCAAGCTTAAAAGTTGCCTTTTCGTTTTATTGACCGTTTCACAAGATGATGTGCAATTAGCATTTATTATTAAGTAATCAACTTATAAAATTTGAGCTTCTAACCCAATCAATAATGTGGTCTCCCAATGCAAGATTTTATTTATTGTGAAGTATAACTTTTTTCTATATATGATTACAGATCCACCTTCGGCAATGTTGCAAAGCTCTTCTCCAGCTCTTCGTCGGTTGGAATGTAATCGGACATCTTGCCGTCGTTATACTTCTGGTATGCAACCATATCGAAATATCCGGTACCGGTCAGACCGAATACGATGTTCTTCTCTTCGCCGGTCTCCTTACATTTGAGTGCCTCGTCAATTGCCACTTTGATTGCATGACTGCTCTCCGGTGCAGGAAGGATTCCTTCGACTCTTGCAAATGTCTCTGCTGCCTTGAAAACTTCGGTCTGCTCCACGCTTCTTGCTTTTACATAACCGTCATCATACAGCTGGGATACGATAGAACTCATGCCGTGATAGCGAAGTCCGCCGGCATGGTTTGCGGATGGAATAAATCCGCTTCCTAAGGTATACATCTTTGCGAGCGGGCAGATCTTTCCGGTATCGCAGAAGTCGTATGCATAGCGACCTCTGGTCAGACTCGGGCAGGATGCCGGCTCAACTGCGATGATCTCATAATCAGCTTCTCCACGGAGCATTTCTCCTGCGAACGGAGAAATCAATCCTCCAAGATTCGAACCGCCGCCTGCGCACCCGATGATAGTGTCCGCTTTGATGCCGTATTTGTCAAGTGCTGCTTTTGTCTCCAATCCGATCACAGTCTGGTGAATCAGCACCTGAGACAATACGGAACCGAGTACATAGCGGTAACCTTCCTGTGTGGTAGCTGCCTCTACTGCCTCAGAAATGGCACAGCCAAGGCTTCCGGTCGTTCCCGGAAATTCTGCGTTGATTTTTCTTCCTACTTCCGTGTTCATCGATGGGGATGGTGTCACTTTTGCACCGTATGTACGCATCACTTCGCGACGGAATGGCTTCTGCTCATAAGATACTTTTACCATATATACCTGGCAGTCCAGATCAAAATAGGAGCATGCCATAGAAAGTGCCGTACCCCACTGTCCGGCACCGGTCTCTGTTGTCACACCTTTTAAGCCCTGCTTTTTGGCATAATATGCCTGTGCGATGGCAGAATTTAATTTATGGCTTCCGGATGTATTGTTTCCCTCAAATTTGTAGTAAATATGTGCCGGTGTGCCAAGCTTTTTCTCAAGGCAGTACGCACGTACCAATGGTGACGGACGATACATTCTGTAAAAATCCCGGATTTCCTGTGGAATATCAAAATAAGGCGTTGTGTCGTCCAGTTCCTGCTTTGCAAGTTCGGTACAAAAAATCGGAGCAAGCTCCTCCACGGTAACTGGCTTCATAGTGGCTGGGTTTAAAATCGGTGCCGGCTTGTTCTTCATATCTGCGCGGACATTGTACCATTGCTTCGGCATCTCGCTCTCTTCAAGATAAATCTTATAAGGTATTTCTTTACTCATTATATATTTTTCCTTTCTCTTGTTATATTAACTACGTTAACATACCCTCATGGTAAATGCAAATGGTTCCCTCATTTTCCACATCATAGCACAATTCCCTTGCCGACAACAGAAAAACGTGTCTTTTTATATTTATTGTACCAGATCCGCTGGATCCTATAGAGTCCCTGTCCACGATAGCAAGCGATACATTTTTTATTTTTTTGCGGATTTCCCCCAGCTCATTAAAATAATCACGGTTCAAAAAAGTGTCAATCTCACTTCCTTGATAAAAGGAACTGTAGTCATTCATCCTATGCGCTTCTTCCAAAATTTCTTTTCTCAAAAGCAGTGTATATCCATCCTCATAATTGTTTGTTATAACCAGAAACGGCACATATTTTCCGTTTTCCCTGACATATACACAATTTGCCCTCTCCGAATCAAGGTTTGCCAGATTTCCTATAGTAACAGGCTGCGCAGATTTCTTTTTGTCTAATCTGTATTTACATACAATAAGTATGGCTGCTATAACTGCCAGTAAAAGAATTATCAAAGCACCTACATTTTTTAAATTCTTATTCTTCATTTTCACCTGTTTTCTCTCCATTTCCCGGTTCCATCTTCCGGAACCGTTCCTCCATCCGCCGCTGTGTTTCCCGGATAGCATCCTCATGCCCCGTAAGAGCCGCAAAAGGCGAAAACTGCGCCGCCCTGTCCTCAATCGGCATCTGCGGATGATTTGCGGATGTCGGATGCTGCAAATGGATAATATCTTCATATTTGTTTGTTGTTTTGATATTATAGATGTCACTCATATTACTTATGCCTTGTGTCCACCGATCTGGCGGTTACGCTCCATGGTGGTTGCCCCATCGAGCAAATTCATGCCTTTTAACATGGCATTCTTTCCATAACGTTTTTTTACACTGAGCATCGCTTCCTGCAGCTTTCGCTCCTTTTCAAGCTTCGCATTTTCCTCTTCACGTTCTTTGGTCAAGACATCGTAATCTGTGAACAGGTCCAGCTGTTCGAAGGATGCCGCTTCTTTTGCTTTCGTTTCTTCCTCAAGGTGGTTCGCTGTAATATTGATCCTGCGGACGAGAAGCTTCGGATTAACGATCTCATCATAAAGTTTCATGACTGCGTCTGTGATCCGCTTCGTGGAGGACGTCGGCTCCATGAGATTTGTGGTGCCATGCGCATGCTTCGGCACATTTCTTCCGTAACGGTCCGCTTTGATTTCGCCCCGATAACTGATCCCGGCATCGGAAAGATTTTCAATATCATACCCTACCGTGAGCACCATCTGATCGGTGACAAGTTTCTTATCCACCAGACCCAAAACGAGAAGATCCGTCATCTCGCGCACGATGAGCTTTGCCTTTTCGAAATCATACGGACACTGCAGAACCTGTCCACTGCCCAGACTGTTCGACTGCGGCTTATAGGCTTTGATCAGCTCCATGGTCACCGGCTCATACCCCCAGGCATGATCAATCAGAAGCTCCGCATTCACACCGAACATACGGTACAGCAGCTCCTCATTGTGAAACTCACCCGGCTTTCCGATTGAGCAGCGCGCAATATCGCCCATTGTATAAAGGCCCGCTTCCTGAAGCTTTTTTGCATATCCATGTCCTACCCGCCAGAAGTCAGTCAAAGGCCGGTGGTCCCACAAATATTTGCGGTATGTCATCTCATCGAGAAAAGCAATGCGAACATCGTTCTCATCCGGATAGGCATGCTTTGCCATAATATCCATCGCCACTTTGCACAGATACAGATTTGTACCGATACCGCCCGTCGCAGTAATTCCAGTGTCGCGATAGATTTCCATAATGATCTTTGATGCTAGCTGCTTTGCTGTCATCTGATAGGTTTTCAGATAATGTGTCACATCCATGAACACTTCATCGATGGAGTACACATGAATGTCCTCCGGTGCCACATAGCGCAGATAAACATCATAAATTCTTGTGCTGTAATCCATATAAAAAGCCATGCGCGGCGGCGCTACGATATAATCGACACCAAGTTCCGGATGCTGATTCAGTTCTTCTATAAAATGGGATGTTCCTGTAAACTTCTGCCCCGGTGCTTTGCGTACACGCTCCCTGTTCACCTGCCGGATGCGCTGCACCACTTCGAACAATCTCGCCCGTCCCGGTATCCCGTATGCTTTCAGCGATGGGGATACTGCAAGGCAGATGGTCTTCTCCGTGCGGCTTGCATCCGCCACGACAAGGTGGGTCGTCAGGGGATCAAGTTTGCGCTCGACGCATTCTACCGAAGCATAAAATGATTTCAAATCGATTGCAATATAGATGTGCTGTTCTTCCATCTTATACCTCCCAATAAATGTGGATGTGGCAGGAATTACATGCCGCATCCACATTTATTATATCAGAAAGTACGTTCGATTTCCAACTTTTTATACAGCGAGTGCATCGTCCAACTGCGCCGTATACAACCTGTAATAATACCCTTTCTTCTGCATCAGTTCCTCATGCGTTCCGGCCTCCATAATGCCTCCATCATCGATATACATAATCTTATCGCAGTTGCGGATTGTAGACAGCCGGTGCGCAATAATAAAGGAAGTTCGTCCCTCGAGCATTGCATTCAGTCCGGTCTGCAGATCTTTTTCTGTCTGCACATCGATACTGGAAGTTGCCTCATCAAGGATCAGGATGGCCGGATCCGACAGAAGTGTTCGTGCAAAAGAGATCAGCTGCTTCTGTCCCTGGCTGAGCATGGAACCGCGCTCACGTACTTCGGTCGCATAGCTGTCCGGCATACGGCTGATGAAATCATCTGCGCAGACAATCCGGCTGGCCTTTTGTATCTCTTCCTTTGTGGCATCGAGTTTTCCGTAACGGATATTGTCCTCGATGGTTCCGGAAAAAATAAAGCTGTCCTGCATCATAATTCCCATCTGCCGGCGCAGGGAATGAATGGTCACTTCGGCGATGTCCTGGTCATCGATCAGTACTCTTCCGCCGTTTACGTTGTAGAAACGCGAAATCAGGTTGACGATGGTGCTTTTTCCGGCTCCCGTCGGTCCTACCAGTGCCACGCTCTCACCCGGCTGTACGGTAAAGGACACATCCTTTAAAATGGTCTTTGTCTCATCATAGGCAAACTTTACATGATCGAATGTCACTTTACCCTGGATCTTTGGCATTTCTTTTGCGTTCTCTGCGTCTTTTACGGTAACCGGTTCATCGATGGTCTCGAAAATACGCTCCAGATAAGCAATGTTATTGATAAAGTTGTTGAAGATATTTCCAAGGTTCATGATCGGCTGCCAGAAATAGGAAGCATAGCTTGAGATTGCCACGATCGTTCCGAGCGATTTGTTTCCCTGTCCGAATATGACAAGTCCAAAGAGGAAAATCGCCGCCCGCACAAATACGGAAATGGAATCGATGCCCGGCCACACGAGATTCGAGTAACGCACTGCCGTATTCCATGTACGTCTGCAGTCTTTCGATAAATCGTTAAAAATCTCTGCGTTTTCATCTTCTCTTGCAAAAATCTGTGTGATTCTCGCACCCACAATATTCTCCTGCAAATACGCATTCAAATTCGAATTCTTATTCGATACGGCCTGCCATGCTTTGCGCTGTTTATTTTTGATCCAGAACATGAACACTGCGAGCACAGGCACACCGCACAGTACCACGAGCGCCATCTGCACATCGACAAGAAACATGAAAATGACGATAAAAAGCAGATTGAAACATTCCAGCACAATATTGATCAGACCATTCGATAACATATCGGAAACGGAATTCACATAGTTTACGACACGTATCAAGATCTTGCCATGCGGACGGTCATCGTAATACTGGAACGGAAGTTTCTGCAAATGTTCAAAGAGATCCTTGCGAATGTCATAGATAATCTCCTGGCTGACATCCACCATAATTTTGCTCCGGATTGTTATAAAAAGCACACTCACTGCATAGATGCCGACCAATGCCCCCACAAGTGCGAACAAAAGCTGCATATTTTTATCCGGTACTGCGATATCCAATGCTTTCTGAATGATCATTGGTGCCACATATCCGAATGCGCCTCCGATTCCACTCAGCACGATTGCAAGCAGCATTGGTTTGATATATTTTTTGATATAGGAAGAAGCCCGAAGCAGATGACGAATGTCAAATGGTTCCTCTAATACTTCATCCTGTTTATATGTATTCTTTGCCATATGCTCACCCCCTATTCCTCATTTGCGCTGTTTTCCACGACCGCATCATCGATTCCGGTCTGCAGACGCACCAGCTCATAATAGTAGCCCTTCTTTGCAAGAAGTTCCTCGTGACTTCCCGCCTCGGTAATGTGTCCATCCTGCAACACCAGGATTTTGTCTGCTTCCTTTGTTGTGGAAATACGCTGTGCGATGATAACTTTGGTACAAGGAAAATCCAGATGTTTTAAGGATTCCTGAATCTGTTTTTCGGTCTCCATATCGACCGCGGAAGTCGTATCGTCCAATACCAGGATCGACGGTTTAACCGCCAAAGCGCGCGCTAACGAAATACGCTGTTTCTGTCCACCGGAAAGTCCCACGCCGCGCTCTCCGACAACGGTGTCATATCCCTCCGGCATCTTGGAAATAAAATCCGAAGCGGCCGAATATTTTGCAAATTTTTCTACTTCCTTCTGACCGATACTGCTATCTCCATACGCAATATTTCCCTCGATCGTATCGGAATATAACAGAACATCCTGTGTTGCCAGACCAATCTGTTTTCTTAAGTCCGCAAGTTTTAATGTCTCGATCGGGATATCGTCAATGAGTACTTCCCCTTTCGTCGGCTCATAAAAACGCGGAATCAGATTGATCAGAGATGTCTTTCCGCATCCGGTCTCTCCCATGATCGCAATCGTCTCATTCGGCTGCACGGTAAAGGAAATATCATGCAATACCGGCAGATCGCCGTCCTCATACTGGAACGATACATCACGGAACTCGATTTTTCCATCAAAGCGCTCCGGATGTGCAACCGCATCTTCTGCGTCCTTAATCTTCGCCTGTGAATAATAAATCTCCATGACTTTCTGCGATGCCGCGGAAAAGCGCTGGAACTCGTTCATGATGTTACCCATCTGGCGCATCGGGTTGGCGATTGCCCAGATCAGACCGGAGAATGCCACATAATCGCCCATGCTCATCTCGCCGCGGATCAAAAAGACACCGCCCACTGCAAGCATTACCACCGGTAGCAGATCTGCGATTCCTTCCACATACGGGAAAAATTTCAGCCAGACCATACCGGTCGCCTTGTTCGTATCTGCGTAATCACGGTTTGCCTGATCGAATTTTTTAATTTCGTAATCCTCTCTGGCAAAAGCCTTCACCACACGGTTTCCGGAAATATTTTCCTGCGCATATGTGTTCATCTGTGCCAGCTTTTCACGCAGTTTTGCATGCATTGGCGCTACCTTGTTTTTGAACAGATAGATAATAAAAAATACAAGCGGTGATATGATCAGAAGGCAAAGTGCCATCTTCCAGTTCATATAGAAAAAGTAGATAGCGACCGCACCAAAAAGCGAGAACGATTCAATCACCATACGGATGACCCACGCCACCATATGCCGGACAGCATCCAGATCACCCGTGACGCGCGTCATGAGATCGCCGGTCCGGTATGTACTGTAAAACGTCATATCCTGCCTTTGAATCTTGTCATAGAGAAAATTCCGCACACGGTAAAGCACAGTCTGTGACACATGCTCATAGACCATGCAGTCCACATAGACGATGACACCGCGCAACACCGTAAATCCCACCATACAGATCAGCAGATGATAGAACAGATCACTGTTCGTGCGCAGATTTTCTCTGGCATCTGCGCCACTTAAAAATAAATCTACAATTTTGCCGGAATAATACGGAACAGTCAGCTGCAGCACGTTGTAAACGATCGTGCCAAGCATTCCCGCAATATAGATTCCCCGGCTTCCTTTCATGTTTTCCCAAAGCCACTGTAGTTTTGTCTTCGGGAAGTTACCTATGTTTGTGTAATTCAATTTAAAAAACTCCCCTTTCTGTTTTTTATTGCATTTCCGACATTGTATCAAGTCTGTTTTACACATGATAGAATTTATCGGTTCAAAAATAGAACATTTCTATCCTATTGCAATAAAAAAGGGGAGTTTTTCGATATTTTAATTTTCTCTTTTTATTTTCTGCGACGCAGTCTTTGGAAATTCTTCCTTCCGCACTTTCAGGCGGTACACACGCTTGTATGCCGGAACATCTTTATTGTAACTGTCGATGATTTCCTGCAGCTTTGCCGGCACATCTTCTACGCCTGCTTTCGTGGCATATTCCTGATTCGGGAATATCTCTGCCTCGATGACGCCCTCTGCCTCTCGCACAAGAACCTCTGCCACGAGCCGCTTTGTACTCAGTTTATTTTCAATTTCTTCCGGCGAGACATTTTCTCCGTTTTTGGTAATGATCAGATTCTTCTTTCGGCCGGTCAGATAGACAAAGCCCTCATCATCCACATAACCCAGATCACCGGTTTTCAGCCAGCCGTCTTCCAATGCTGCCGCTGTCTCCTCCGGCATTTTATAATAACCGGACATCACACTGCTGCCCCGCACCCAAAGCTCACCGTCCACCGACTTTGCCTCGCAGTTTGGAAGCAGCTGTCCGACGGAATCTTTCTTCTGGTTCCATGCGACCGTCGTTGCAATGACCGGCGCACACTCCGTCATTCCATAGCCCTGAAGAACCGAAATTCCATAACGTGCAAACAGGTCAATGTAATCCGGATTCAGATACGCACCTCCGCTGAAAATCGTATGAAACTGTGCGCCGAACACTTTCTCTTTTACAACTTCTGCCGGAAGGCCTTCTGCGGCCTCCAACTTCTTTGCAAGGCTTTCGATCATCAGCGGAACCATCAGCATGATCTGCGGTCGGAACAATTGTATATTTCTCGCCACGCGCATGAGCGAATCGTTGATACAGATTGTACTTCCCACCGAAAATCCTTTTAAGATATCCATGCTCAGACAGTATGCATGATGAATTGGAAGCACGGATAAGATCACTGCATTTTCTTCGATCTTCATATCCAGACAGGTCGCATTTTCTGCAAGATTCCGCTGGGTCAGCATCACACCTTTGCTTTTTCCTGTCGTTCCGGAAGTAAACAGGATCGTACAAAGCGCATCCGGATCGATCTCTTTTTCCGTATCGGTGCCTTTTGCATTTTCTGCACGGGTGCTTTCTGTATTTTCCACACGAATATCTTCTGCGTTCTGTGCAAGCAATTCTTTCATTGACAGACAGCCCTCTGCAGGTTCCTTTCCCATAGATACAATATATTGTAAAGACGGACAAGTATTTTTTGCAGCTACGACTACATCTTTTCGGATGTCATCCACCACAAGCATCGTGACATCCGCCCGGCGCATCAGCTCGCACAGTTCTTCTGCCGGAAGTGCCACATCCAGCGGAACCGCCACACTGCCGCCGTTTACGATTCCAAAATACGAAACAAGCCACGGATAAGAAGTCACACCGATCAATGCAATGTGCGCCCCCTGCTGTCCGAGTTTTTCGAACGCATCGGAAAAATGCCGGCTATCCTTTCCAATCTGCCGATATGTTTTCGCCTCGATCGTGTCTTTGCCGGTTTTGTATCGTACCGCATCGCAGGAGCCGTAGGTATCTTCTGCATGCTTTACGATTTCTTTGATTGTATGATAGATACGATATTCCATAATCTTCTCCTTCCGATTGGACTTACAATGTTTCCAGATAATCGACTGCTTCCTGCACCGTGCGGATACCAGCGGCTTTTTCCTGTTCAAGTTCGACGTCGAACGTTTCCTCGATTTCTCCTAACATGCTCATAAAATCAAAGGACGTAAATCCTAGATCTTCCATAAAACGAGACTCCGGATACACATTTTCCGGCTCTACCTCGACATAGTTACATATAATGTCCACTAACTGTTCAAACATAACTCTCTCCTTTTTCTACACTAACTGAATAATCTCACCAATTGTAAGCTGCGGATTTTCTGCACCTTTGAACATGATTTTGCAAAGGTAATAATACAGGTATTCCAGGTCTTTTCTGCTTACCGCTTTTACCTGATGTTCAAAATTGAAATCCAGTCCGTTGTCCTCCGGCCGGTGCATCACCGTCAGGTACATTGCCTGTGTGGTCATACCGTTCGGATACCACTTGGTCTTATATGGAATATTGCCCATGTCGTCGAGTCCTTTTTCCCGCAAAGTCATCGGCTGATAAGTCAGAGACATTGGCTCATAAGTCAGTCCCGCTTTCGGCTGTTTGTACACTTTGGAGCGATATGCAAAATACTCGGTCGGATTGTAATTTGCATGGCGGAACAGCTCGTTTTGTTTGTCCCTTATGGCATAGATCGCATCGATAAATTTCATATCCTTTGAAAACACCGTGCGAAACGGGAACGAATGGATTCTTGTTCCACCGCTCTTCTTTTCTTTTAATGTTGCACGTCTGGCGATGGCGTTGTTGATTGACACATCGTCCTGTCCATTTTCTTTCTGGAAATAAGTACGCAGTCCCATGAGCAGCAGACACGCCAGCGAGATATGATTTTCTTTGCAGAAATCCATCAGTCTTCTGGTCGGTTCCTCTTCGAGATGAAAGATATCCAAAGCCGATTTCACATCATCGGTCGCATTGAATGCCGTGCGAAGCTTCGGTGCATGGAACATCTTTCTTGCTGCCTCAAGCTTTCCGGTGCCTTTGATTCCGTTATATACCGGCTCCGACTGTCGTATGACATTTTCAAAAAATTCGCGGTCCTTCTGCTGTGCTTTGCTTCCGGCTTCGTACAGGAGATCTTTTTTCAGCTGTTCAATATAGGAACACATTTCTTTCGGATAAGGCACACCCTCGTACTTTGCATTGCAGTATATCTCAATGATATCTTTCAAAAAAGCAATGAGCGACTGCGCATCCACAACCATATGATGCCCCAGGAAATACACACCATTGAATCCGTCCGGTGTGTGAATCATGACAATTTTATTCATCGGTGAGTCTTCAAATTCGAACGGAACCGTGGTCCATTTCTGCATGATCTGTGCAGCTTCTTCCATTGTTTTGTCGGAAAAATCCACAAAGTCAATCGTCCGTTCCTTTTTATCGGTCTCGCTGTCTACCACATATTGATAGCAAGTACCATCTTCATCTTTCGTAAAACGGATACGCATTCCCTCATTGCGCTCGTAGGCCTTATAAATGGCCTCGCGAAGTACATCAAAATCCACTTCTGTTCCGATTGTCAGGCTTGTTCCAATATTGAGCACTGCCGCATTCGGACAGTATGGCAGATAAAATAAGTGAAATTTCTGTGCTACGGTAAGCGGATATACCTGAAATCCATTTCTTGTTTTCATCAATTGATAGCTCCTTTCCGGTATAATTCATCCAATGCTTTTTCATACTGCTCTGTTTCTTTGTAATAGCTCTCACAATGTCCTGCGCCTTTTACGATAAGTTTCATTTTCTGTGAGGCGCAGTTTTCGTATAGTTCTTCACACATGTGGCAAGGTACAAAACTGTCGCTGTCGCCATGGATAAATAAAATCGGTACCTTCGCCTTTCGCACTTCCCGCGCGGCATTGCAGTCATCGAGTCCATATCCTGCTTTTTTCCGGTTGACTGCATCCGCAATCGGAATCATTGGAAATGCCGGCATATGATACATAGTATGCAGTACATGCGTAAACACTGCCTTTGGCGAAGTAAATGCGCAGTCAGAGACGATTGCCTTTACTTCTTTTGGCAGATCCAGTCCGCTGGCCATCAGGACTGTGGCTCCTCCCATTGAATCACCGTGCAGCACAATCTCTGCATCTTCCCCGACTTTTTGAATCATCCACAAGATCCAGCCCAACGCATCGTAGCGGTCTTTGTTTCCAAAGCCTATGTATTTTCCTTCGCTTTGTCCGTGGGCTCTGGCATCCACAAGCAGCATACGAAACCCCCGTTTCAGATAGTAATTGGACAGACTTCCATAATCCGATAATCCGTCACTTGTGTATCCGTGAAAGCAAATGACTGCCTTTTTCCCTTCTGCCCCCTTAAAATATGTGGCATGAAGCCGCAGACCGTCATCAGAACGGATCCATACGTCCTCATGTGGCTGCTGCATCATCCACTCCCGCTTCGGTGCGATCTGTTCATAGTACTGTTTCCAGTTGACACCGGACATCTTCATTGTACGTTCCCGCTTTGCGTTATAGCGCATCATGGTTCTTCGGTAAAAATATGTACAGCCCCCGGCCTCTGCCAACGCAAATCCGGCCAGGCCTGCCGCTGCCGCAATCTTCCACATCATTCTTCACCTATGCTTTCTTACTGTCGATGATTTCCTTCAGGCGAAGTGCCTTGTCAATATTTCCTTCCACTTTTAATTTTCCTGTGGTAAATGCCAGAATCGGATTGGTCTTTCCCTCTGCCAGTTTAAACAATGTCTCTGCCGAACAGGTAAAGATTGCATCCCGATCAAAATATTCATAAGGTTCCACATAGAGCTTTCCTTCTTTTACTTCCACGTAAAAGATGCCTTCGGCCTCCCCTGTAATGTTGAACTGATAAGCCAGATGCTCTGTGATATCACTGACATCTGCCTGTATGAACATGCCTTTTACCCTGGCAAACATATCTGCATATTTCATAATTTTTCTCCTTCTTCGCATATATTTTCGACCGTTGGTCGGTATACTATATATTTAACTTAGCACTTTTTCGACCATTGGTCAATTATTCATCCTGTAAGAATAAAAGGGGGTATTTCCTGATTTTTTGTATAATATTACGTCGCGTTTTTTTGTGGGATGTGTTATGATACAGAGGAATACTCATATATGACAGGTGATAAAAAATATGCCAAAACAGATGAAATACGATAAAATTTTAGATGCATTGCAGTCCCTTCTCGTAACGAAGGAACTTTCTACCATATCCGTCAGCGAGATTGCACAGACCGCGGGAATCGGCAAAGGAAGCATTTACTACTACTTTCCTTCCAAGGAAGCAATCCTCGAAGCATTGGTCAAACGAAGCTATGAGACACCTTTGGATACGGCCAAGCACCTCGCGGAGCAGACGGACATCTCGCCATTTACCCGCATGGCCATGATTTTTCAGGCCTGCCGGAATTCCTCTTCTGCCTTTCTTAAAACAGAGGTTGGAACCGGAGCCGCTGCCCAGGAGAAAGCTTTTCTCCATCAGAAATATATGCATCATCTGATCAGCGAATTAAAGCCAGTCCTTGCGGAAATCATCCGACAGGGTACACAGACAAATGTCATACACTGCGAACATCCCGAAGCACTGGCTGAGATTGTATTAATTATATTGACGGTAAAACTGGATAATACGCTGGTTCCTTCCAGCAAAGAAGAGATTGAAGATACCATCTGTGGACTGATTTCACTTCTGGAAAAAGGAACAGAGAACCCAAAGGGTTCCCTGAATTTTCTGATGGCAGAGTTGTAATAAAATAAGCACCGGCAGAAAGTTTCTTTGAGGGATCACCTCATCTTTCTGTTGGTGCTTATTTTCTGTGTATTTTTTCTTTTGTTAGTCTATAAAATGATTAAAGGGGCAAAATACCTTTTGACCCTCATATCATTTAATTATTTTCCAATAATCTCCGCTGCATCAACAAATTCATACGGCGTTTGCTGATAGACATAATAATTGATCCAGTTTGCGTACATAATATTTCCGTGCGATCTCCACTGCAGCATCGGCCGCTGTGTTGGATCATCATCCGGATAATAGTTACATGGCAATGTGATCGGCAGTCCTTTTGCGGTATCTCTCTTGTACTCACTGTCTAATGTCATGCGATCGTACTCTGGATGTCCCATCACAAAAATCTGGCTTCCATCCTGATTGATCACAAGAAATACCCCTGCTTCCTCAGACTTTGCAAGGATGGTGAGCTCATCATGTTTTAAGATGTCCTCTTCCCGAATCTCTGTATGACGGGAATGCGGTGCATAGAAATAATCATCAAATCCGCGGACAAGCGGAATCTTACGATTCATCACTCTGTGACGGAAGACACCAAATTTCTTCTGGCTCAGGTCATATTTCGGAATTCCATAATGATAATAAAGACCTGCCTGAGCACCCCAGCAAAGGTGTAAGGTCGAAGTCACATGTTTTTTTGACCACTCCATAATTTTGCAGACTTCTTCCCAGTAGTCCACTTCCTCATATTCCATCTGCTCAACCGGAGCTCCCGTAATGATCAGTCCATCAAAATATTTCTGTCTGATCTCATCAAACGTCTGATAGAACTGGTTCAGATGACTCTTTGATGTATGTGTAGACGCATGAGAAGCCGGAGCCATAAACGACACATCTACCTGTAATGGTGTATTCGACAATGAGCGCAAAATCTGTAGCTCCGTATCTTCTTTCAAAGGCATCAGATTCAAAATCACGATGTTGATCGGACGGATATCCTGATGTATCGCACGATTTTCATCCATTACAAATATATTTTCCCGTTCAAGGATCTCCTTTGCCGGGAGATCACTCTGTGTTCTGATTGGCATAATTTCCTCACTTTCTGTAGCACTCTGTTAATCTAATCCCTCAAATCGTCCGTCATTACCGAACAAACTGTGCTACAAATTCATCTTCCGAAATAATCGGGATTCCAAGATCCTTCGCTTTACGGTTTTTGGACGAGTTGGATTCCACATCGTTATTTACAAGATAACTGGTCTTTCCAGATACGCTTCCTGCAACTTTGCCACCCTGGCTCTCTACATATGCTTTGAATTCATCACGATTCTTATAATGATGAACATCGCCGGTTATAACAAATGTTATACCGACGCAGGTACCCTCCGAAGTATCTTTCGGTTCTATATGCTCAATGGAAAGTTCCTCTAACAAATGTGCAAGCGACATTCGATTGCTCTCTTTTGCATACCAGGCCAGAATCGAATTGGAACGCTCTGCTCCTATTCCATCAATATCTTCGAATCCTTCCTGATTCTCCATCCGCTTCAAAAAAGCCTCAAATCCGATGGAACCGACGATCTTTTTTCCCGCATCCGTTCCGATCAGCGGAATGCACAGTGCGAAAATAAAATTGACCGGATGTACATTTCGGCTTTTTTCAATGGATTTATCCATATTGTTTACGGACTTTTCTCCAAAGCCCTCCATCTGGCTGATCACATCAAAATGATCCTTTAAATGGTAAATATCTGCGAACTCATGGATATATCCCTCGTTGATAAATTTCAACATCGTCTGAATGGAAAGTCCATCAATATCCATGCCCCATTTGCTGACAAAACGGGTGAATTTCTTTACATTTTTTGCCGTACAGTCCGGATTGGTACAATGCAGTGTCTTGGTGCCGCTGTTCTTGCTGATGCGGATTTCTGTCGGTGCATGGCATACCGGGCATTCTTTTGGAATCTCAACCTCTCCGACGGCATCCTTGACCGCAATACACTTTGGAATGATTTTGTTCGCCTTAATGACTTCCAAAGTACATTCTTTTCCAATTCCCAGACGTTCTATCTCGCTGAGGTTGCAAAGCGATGCGCGCGAAACCGTGGTTCCTTCGATCTGCACCGGCTCAAATACTGCTACCGGCGAAATGGTAGATACCGCGCACGACCACTCGATATAATCCAGCTTTGTCTCCACCGATTCATCCTGCCATTTAAAAGCAAAGCCCGCTCTCGTCGCATGATGTCCGGTCACACTGCCGGATGCCGCATAGTCCGTATCATCATAGCAGATGACCAGTCCGTCTACCGGCACATCCATCTGTCCGCTTTCTACTTTCTTCGTCCACCGCTCAATCGCCTCCGGAAGTCTGCCGGCATCCGTTGCTTCCCTGTCCACAACATTAAATCCCTGTTCTTCCAAAAACTGCATACGCGCTCCCCAGGAACGCATCTCTTCATCCAGATGTACCAGTGTAAATGCATGAAACTTAACATGACGGTTCTTTACTTCTTCTGGATCATCCAGATTCAGTGTTCCGGATGCAAGGTTTCTTGGATTGGCATATTTTTCGTCATCATCCTCGATCATATCATTGATCAAGGCAAAATCCGTATAAGAGATTGCAGCCTCTCCGCGAACGACCAGATGTCCCTTATATTTTATCTTCTGCGGAAATCCGCTGATCGCGCCTTTCAAAAAGGTGATGTTAGTTCCAATCGTACCATTTCCACGGGTCAGAATCTTTGTAAGTTTTCCCCCGTCATAGGTCAGCACAAGTGTCAGGCCATCCAGCTTCCAGGAAAGCCAGATTGGACGTTTTCCTGCCCAGTCCTGTAATTCTGAAATCTGCTTGGTCTTTGCAAGCGAAAGTGCCGGATACTCATGTGCTTCCTTTTCACCACTTCCATCTTCTTCAAAACCTGCATTCTGTGTCGGGCTCTCTGCCATAATATATCCGGTTTCCTTCTCTAAGGTAACCAGTTCGTCAAACATCGCATCCCACTCATAGTTGGACATAATCTCATCCTGTCCGTTATAATATGCAGCTGATGCCTTATTTAATTGTTCAACCAATTGTTCAATCCGTTGCTTTTTTGCTTCCATGTGTTCTCTCTCGATCTATATTTTTGTTCACGACTGTGAATGTACCATGAAGACGATTCTGTGAACGTTTCGTCGTATTTGCATTCTTCCGGTTTGTTTCCTTTCTCGGATCTGAATTTGTGCACATTCGCTCATTCTGCGGTTGCTTCTTTCCCGGACGGACAGGCGCATTGCTCGAAGGTGCAATGAGCTCCAGAAGACGCTTGTACTCCTGTGATGTCACATCCCGATATTTGCCCGGTTCCAGATCTCCCAGTTCAATATTCATAATGCGCACACGTACCAGTTTTTGCACACGATAACCAAAATATTCACACATACGACGTATCTGCCGATTCAGTCCCTGTGTTAAAACAATGCTAAACTGCTTTTTACCAGTGCGTTCCACCCTGCATTTGCGTGTTGTGGTATTCAGTTCTACGAGCGGTACCCCATTGGCCATTCCGTGCAAAAAGGAATCCGTAACCGGTCGGTTCACGGTCACAATATATTCTTTTTCATGCATATTTCCGGAACGCATCATTTTGTTGACAATGTCCCCATTGTTTGTCAAAAGCAATAATCCCTCGGAATCCTTATCCAGTCTTCCTACCGGATAAATGCGTTTGGGATAATTAAGATAATCAATGACGTTATTCTTCTCTCTCTTTTCTGCTGTACAGACGATTCCTGCCGGTTTGTTCAGTGCAATCAGAATCATTTCCTCCTCTTTTTTTACCGGAACTCCCTGAAAGCACACCTGCTGTCCCTCTGACACGCGATCTCCCATCTGCGCAATTTTCCCATCAATTGTAACATTTCCTGCTTCGATCTGACGGTCTGCTTCTCTTCTGGAGCATACCCCCGCCTCACTCAGAAATTTATTTATTCTGACTTCCACTTATTTTCCCTCACGTGTAAAAAACGCGGAGACTTCCCAGCCTCCGCTCATTTTTCTTTTCAGCTTTATTTCACCTTTTTCAGCAGATTACTCTTGATATATCCTGTCTTACCCTGGAATTTTACTTTTGTCCAATCTCCACTGGTTCCTAGTTTTTTCAGTTTCACACCAATATCTACTTTTCCAAGAAGTTCTGCATCTGCGCTTGCTTTGGCACGTACATTACAGATATCTTTTGTCTTGACCATCCCGGTGTCAGAGCTGTCACTTGATTTTGATGAAACCTTCTTTAAGAACTCTGTCTTAATGTATCCGGTCTGTCCCTGGAACTTAACCTTTGTCCAGTCACCTTCCGTACCAATCTTCTTTAATTTCACGCCCTTATTAACAGTTCCGATCATCTCAGAATCTGTGCTTGCCTTAGCGCGTACACGACAGATATCTTTTGTCTTAACCGTACCGGACTCCTTCTTGGTGTCTTTCTTACTGTCATCTGACTTATTGTCGTCAGCCTTTGTATCATCTTTCTTTGTATCATCCTTGGATTCCGTATTATCTTTTGAATCCTTTTTTGAATCATCCTTAGACTCTGTGGTCTCTGTCTTCTGAGTTTCTTCCGTTGTTGCCGGAGTCACATCCGTTGCGTCCTCTGTATCCTGTGTTGCTGCAACAGAATCTCTCCATTTTGTCATGGCACTGCGCAATGTGCCACCTACCATATTAGCAAGTTTTTCATCGCTGGCAACTGCCTCATCGTATTTTGCCTGTACCTGCTGCTGTAAAGCAACTACATCATCACTCTTTTCATAATTTAAAATCAAAGAATAAAGATTTGCATCAAGATCCTCATCAAGGAAATTGAAGTTATAGGAAGAATATACATTATTGATATATAAGTTTCCTTTTCCGTCTCTCTCTACATAGAAGAAATCCATTCCCGGAGCTGCAGTATCAATCTCGTAGAATTTCAAATCATAGCATGCTGAAACCAGATAAGAATCATCGGTCACTCCCGGCATAGAATAGCATACGATATTATCAAAACTCTCATAGTAATCCGAAAATGTTCCGATATAACTCTTTTCATTATCGCTCAATGGCTGTGCCAATGGCTCAAGAGATTCAATATCTCCAGCTGCATAAGCAGTATAATAATTCTTAATAAGTTCAACCAGTTCCGGATCTACATTCTTCTGCAGCTTGCCCTCCAACTGATACTCTGTTGCCTGTGTTCCGCTTATTTCTGTTCCTGCCTGCGTATCAGAATTTCCATTCTTTTGTCCGGTACAGTTTACTAATATTAAAACAAGTACAACAAAAATTACTGCTGCACCAATATATCGCTTATATTTTACAATAAAATCTTTTAATTGCTGCATGATATCCTCCCGCTCAATTTTCTATATAAAATTTGTTTTCTTACTTATTCTCAATCACTTAGATAGTCTAACACTATTTGATTTTCTAATCAACCTTTTTTTGTCGGACAACCGCTGGCTTCTTTTATTGACGAATCTGTTAAGATATGATATATTTATAAACGCACGTGATTGCGTAAGGCTTCACTGTGTGGGCAGCCGTAGTATAATGGATAGAACGTAGGACTCCGACTCCTGAGATGCGGGTTCGATTCCCGCCGGGTGCATTATGAATAAAATCCAGTGTCTAAATGATTTTCATTTCATTCAGACACTGGATTTTTTGTGCTATTGTAAAAGCAGTTATCGACTGATGCTTTCATGAAGGATTTCAAGAACATTCTCCAAATCAGTCATCGGCAACTGTCCCGGAGCGCTCGCCTGCTCGCCTGCGCCAAATGTCACGCAGGAACCAAAGAACTCTCCTGCCACACGGGAAATTGCACCTTTTGCCCCCATCGACATGGTAATGAGTGCACGATCCGGATGATTTTCGTGAAATGCATTGGTTTCAGAAAGTAAATGCAGCACATCCTTTGTATTCTGTGGCATGACTGCAAGCTTTACGACATCTGCTCCGCTTTCATAGATCTGCTCCAGCAACATCCGCATCACGCCTCTCTCCGGTGTCTGTGCGAAATCATGATGTGAAGCAATCACATGGACGCCACGGCTTTGTAATTCTTTGATTTCTTTTGCCGCTTTCTTTGCCTCAAAAAACTCCAGATCTACAAAATCTACTACCCCTGACTCCGTGGCAAGCTGATGAATGTCATAGATTTCATCTGCATCCAATGCCAGTAATCCACCCTGATTTTTTGAACGAAATGTATAAACAAGAATTGTCTTTTCCACAATCGGTCGTAATGCTTCCAAAACAATTCGAATCTCGTTTGGACTTTGTACCCCTTCGAACGCATCCAGTCTCCACTCAATCATATCTACCTGATGCTCCACAAGGCGCTTTGCTTCTTTTATAATAGATTCTTTTGTCTTTTCCATAATCGGAACACAAACAAGGGGCTTTCCCTTACCAATAATGCGTTCCTTGACACACAGTAAATTTTCCATCACTGTTACCTCCCTGCAACAAATGTGCTTATTATTATAACAATTTTTTGTATAAAAATAAAGAAATTCCTTCTACAAAATTGACATTTTCCGACTTTTCTATTAAGATAACCCATGTATGTCTATACAAATTCACTTATTAAGGAGTAGACTATGAGTTTTACATTTTTAAATCAGTTACCAACTCCAGAAGAAATCAAGCGCGATTATCCGCTTACTCCGGAGCTTGCAGAATTAAAGAAGCAGCGTGATGCTATGATTTCCGATGTCATCACCGGAAAGGATTCCCGTTTTCTTGTTATCATCGGACCATGTTCCGCGGACAATGAAGATTCTGTTTGCGACTATGTCAGCCGCCTCACAAAAATCCAGGAAGATGTCAAAGATCAGTTGATCATCATTCCTCGTGTTTACACAAACAAACCTCGTACAACAGGCGAAGGTTACAAAGGTATCGCATCCCAGCCAGACCCGGAAAAAGCACCGAATATGGTAGAAGGTCTCATTGCTATGCGTAAAATGCACATCCGTGCGATCGCTGAAAGTGGTCTTACCTGTGCAGACGAAATGCTTTACCCTGAGAACTGGGGATATGTAGAAGATCTCCTCTCTTACGTTGCCATCGGTGCACGTTCGGTTGAGGATCAGCAGCACCGTCTGACTGTCAGCGGTTTTGACGTTGCATCCGGTATGAAGAACCCGACCAGTGGTGATTTCTCCGTTATGCTGAATTCTGTATATGCAGCCCAGCATCCACATCACTTTGTATACCGTGGAAGCGAAGTTCAGACAACCGGAAATCCACTGACACACGTTGTACTTCGTGGTGCTGTCAGCAAACATGGTAATACAACTCAGAATTACCATTACGAAGATCTGATTCGTCTTCATGATATGTATGCAAAGATGGATGTTGTAAATCCTGCAGCGATCATTGATACAAACCATTCCAACTCCGGTAAGAAATTCAAGGAGCAGATTCGTATCGCCCGCGAGGTAATGCACAACCGTCAGCTTTCTTCTGATATTCGCGGACTTGTTAAAGGTCTCATGATTGAAAGTTATATTGAGGAAGGAAATCAGTCCATCGGCAATCACATTTATGGTAAGTCGATTACAGATCCTTGCCTTGGTTGGGAAGATTCCAAGCGCCTCATTTACGACATTGCGGAACTCAACGCAAAATAAAGAATCCTCTGAAAGGACTGCCTTTACGGTAGTCCTTTTTTGATGCTTCCGTTCAACTTTCGCATAGAGGACAGGCTGGTACTACACGGGCGCGCACACTTGGTTTTTCCTACACTGGCTATCCAGAATTGCAGAAGTTGTGAAAGCCTTCCCCTGCCTCTATTTTCGTGTCCGGCTC